>Ga0182010_10001076_pt1 | contig 14804 bp, 10 predicted proteins | sample 611E1MmetaG_FD_120488 | JGI IMG/M metagenome (GOLD analysis project Ga0182010, IMG submission 120488) | Permafrost microbial communities from Stordalen Mire, Sweden - 611E1M metaG | ecosystem: Environmental > Terrestrial > Soil > Wetlands > Permafrost | place: Sweden: Stordalen | collected...
ATGGCCATATATGTCCGGCCGTTGAACTTACAGATTCTGGAATTAAGGGAAATCTGATTTATAACAGTAAAGAATATATTGTTTGCGATCCTACTTATCTAGGTGCACCACCTGGAATAATTCTCCCCCCATTTAAGATTAAAAATGCTGTCATCATTGATTTTAATTCAAATCTAAACCATTTCATCCTTGGTAAAAAGATATGGGAAAGTGTAAATAAAAAAGGACTGTTTAAGGCTGATAACGCTCAAAACACTTACATTTCAAGTAATGGTAATATTTTTCTTACAGGGATGATGATAGATGACTCCCTTTACAAAAGTGATCAACAGAATACTAATAGTGAAAATACCACAACGTTTATTGCTAGACTTGATTCCTTAAATGAAGTTAAATGGATAAAAAAAATGAAGGGATCTAGTTCAAATTTCGGCTATTGCATATCAGAGACAGATGATCAGCATCTATATGTTTTTGGATATTTTATAGATACTCTTGGTTTGGACAATTATAAAATTACCTCTCAGGAGCATGGCAGTTTTTATTTAGCAAAATTGAACAAAAATGGAGAAGCTTCTTGGTTAGTCCCCATCTGTTTACCTACCGATTCAATTAGTCAGGGAATTACTGCAGTCTTAGATAGTAATGGCATTTTGAAATACTACATGCCAAATGACCATTTTAATCAAGAATGCAATTACCTGATGCAGTTAGATAAAAAGGATAATTGTTATGTATATGCTATGATTACCCAAATGAATTCAAGTGCACTGATTCCCAGAAAGGATTCAATCACATTACTAAGCAGATCCTTTGAAATCCATGCGAAAGCTAATAAATTCGATATAGTTAGTTATTTAATAAACGACAACGATAACCTGGTAAAGAAAAATTATCCTAAATCTGTCTCCCTACTTTACACCCTTTTTAAATATCTGGACAACTATGGTTCGTTAATCAGTGGTTCTTCAATACAACAGACCATCTTGACTATTTATAAAAATATGGAATCTGGTTTACCCGTTCAGTATTCTGAAGTTGGCAAAATAAGTGAAATATCTAATTCTGATGGCATTACGTGTATTAGAACAGTTGATCATCAGCCTGTGAATATTAATCCATTACAGGCTCAACATGAATCAAGAATAAAATTATCATATATTAATGGAAATGCAAAAATTGATGTACTGCACGGCATTAAAATCGGAAGTGATCAAGTGTGGAATGATCTGAATTATATCATATTGGATAAATCGACAGGTCAGATAATTTATAATTATAATAATCAATACCGAAAAAAAATGCCTGTACATTCACAAGTACTATAATTACCGTAAAACTCTTTTATCAAATATTAAACAATGGAAATGAATAGGGTTTGGCTCTTAAAAATATCAATAGTGCTGCAATTTTTTGCAAATTCACTTAATGCCTCAACAATTGACCTTGGTTATATTCAAATCTATGATACAAGCCAGGTTAATGAACATATAAATTTATATTTCAAATTAATAAATACTGATACAGCTAATGCTCGGAAATGTCTTGAAGAGGCATTGACCATAAGTAAGGAAACAGGCTATTTAAACGGAATTGCCAGAAGTGAATATTATCTCGGATTATATTATCTGGAACAATTTGATCTTCTGAAGGCTGAAAATTATTTTACAGAATCATATGAGGAATCAGGAAAATCCGGAGACAGAACAAGAAGGGCTACCAATACAAATAATTTGGGAACGATCTCTGAAAAAAAGGGGGACTATGGCGATGCAATTTTAAAATACTTAGATGCTTTTGAACTTTTTGATTCATTGAATAATAAAATTGGTTTATCAGCCACAGCTAATAACATCGGTATTGTCTACTACCTGCTGAATGAACCTGAAAAAGCCAAAAATTTTTTCCGGTTGTCTCTAGGTCTGAAACAGCAGCTTAATGACACTATTTCTATGGTTTATACATTTCAGAATCTTGGAAATGTGTATTTTGATTTATGGGAGTATGATAGTGCCAAATACTTTTATGAAAAATGTATTGATTTATCAGGGCTAGTTGATGATGCAGTCAGTGCCGGAAAAGCATATAACAGTCTAGGTGTGATTGCAATGATTAAAAATGATTACAAACAAGCATTACAATTTTATACAAAAGCACTTCATTATTCCAAGATGAAAAACGATGTGCGAAATATAACTGCAGTATACGACAATTTAGGAATATTGAATTCTAATTCAGGTAATCCTCGGTCGGCAACTTCCTATTATGATAGTAGCCTTGCTCTTTCAAAACAGCATGGGCTTAAAGATGAAATGAAAAACGCCTACCAGCACCTTTCATCTGTTTTTGCTTTGCAGGGGAATTACAAAGATGCCTTCCTGAATCTTCTGAATTATGATGATCTCCAAAATAATATGTTGACTGAAAAAAGCGATGTTTCAGGAGTCGAGGCACTATTTGTTAAACAAAAACAGGAAAACAAGATCTTGAAACTGGAAAAGGACCAGGCAAAACGAGAAACTCAGATTGTTTTAAGCCTGGCTATTATTTTAATTTTGCTGGTTGTTTCAATCTTGGGATTTTACATCTATCGTATCAGTCAGAAATCAAAAAATTCGAGAAAAATTGCAGTGCTTGAAAAAGAACGGTTCAAGGCTGTGATAGAAGCTCAGGAAATGGAAAGGAAAAGAATTGCAGGTGATCTGCATGACAGTTTGGGACAGATGCTTTCATTATCAAAACTTCAATTGTCTGAGATAATTGATTCATCGTTAATTTTAACTCCTGAACATGAGAAAATGTTGGTTCGATCAACACAAATAATCGATGAAGCCTGTCAGGAAGTAAGGAACATTTCACATAATCTGATGCCTGGACCTTTGATCAGACTCGGACTTACATCCGCCGTTAAAGATCTGGTCAGAAAAATAAATTCTTCAAAAAAAATCCAGGTTTCATTCTCCAGTAACCTTGATACTGACAGGCTGGATGAGAAAGTTGAAATATCTGTATACAGAATTATTCAAGAAATTCTTAATAATACATTAAAACATGCAAAGGCATCTCAAATTGGGATTAGCCTTAATATCCAGGATGAAAGAACCTTAGTGCTTATGATTGCAGATAATGGAATTGGTTTTGATACAGGAAAGATCATTAAAAGCAGTGGGATTGGATGGAAAAATATTTATTCGCGTCTAGAAATTATTAATGGATTCATGAATGTAAACTCAATAAAAAATCAAGGAACCAACATCGAAATCAAAGTTATAGTGTAAATATAAAATAAAACAGATGTAATAAATCACTTTTAGTATATAATCATTCCTAAATCAAGGTAAACATTTGACAGGATATAGACATAATTCCTTTATAATATGAACAATAACGATCCTTCCAAGGTAATTCAAATTCTGATTGTTGATGATCATCAGATGTTTCTTGACGGCTTAAAAACGTTGCTTTCTAAAGAAAAGAACCTAAATATCGCGGCTGAGGCTAACAATGGTAACGAAGCTTTAGAAATACTGGCAAAAATTCCAGTTGATCTGGTTATTACTGATATTAACATGCCAGTAATGTCGGGTACAGAACTTACAAAACAAATTAAAAAAGTATATCCTAAAATAAAAGTACTGGTGCTGACCATGTACAATGACAGGGAGATAATCCATGAAATTGTGATGACTGAAGCTGAAGGATATATACTTAAAAATTCCAATAAAAAAGAGTTACTCAATGCCATTAACCGAATCATTGATCATGGGACCTATTACAGCAACGAAGTGATCTCAATAATGACTGAAAACTATGTTGTAAAGGAAAAGATAAGAAACAGAACGCAGGGACTCTCTACCCGTGAAAAAGAAATTATAGCATTAATATGTCAGGAGCTTACTTCTGCTGAAATAGCTGAAAAACTATTTATAAGCCCCTTGACAGTTGAAACACACCGCAGGAATATACTGCGCAAATCAAACAGTAAAACAATTGTTGGATTGATAAAGTTTGCAATTGATAATAAATTAGCAGGTTAATATTGTTCTTTGACGATTAAGCACTACTTAAAATCTTGTAATTATTATTTGGAGCAAAATAATATAATTTCATTTTATATTAATATATATTTTTATCTAGATCTAAAAAATTATAAATTTATCTTTCATTAAACAACTAATATCATAGGCCATGAAGAAAGGTCTATCTCTATTTGCAATTTTTTTTTACCTTGTAATATGTAATCTAGGATATTCTCAATCTGGGGAAAGCAAATTCAAGATGGTGATTATCAATCCAATTGAAAAAAAGGTTTCTCCATTATTCTCATCTTTTACCATAGTTAATCTGAGTTTTGCTGATATAAATAGGAACCTCCAGCTTTACGGCAAAGAGGATGGCACTATAAGATTTTATATAAAGAATACTGGAACGGTTTTATTACAGGAACTTAAAGTTATTTTGAACATGACTGATAGTGTTCCGGGCATAACTTGTGGCAAAAATCAAACAATTAAGCAAATCAAACTTGGTGATTCAACCTTAGTTGTTATTCCAATTGCAGCTGATGAAAAACTAAAAGATGGAAAAGTCCAGTTTGAGATACATGTGTCAGATCCAAATAGTGACAGTACCAGGACAGCCCAATTGATTATTCCTACCAGAGCACCTGTAAAAACACCTTTGTTTACATGGGTAACTCCAAAAGCAACAATTGATAGTGTAGATTTCTCAGTCGTTAAAATAACCGGGGTGTTGAAGACAAGTTCAGATATTACAGGATTAAGAGTATATATAAATGATCAGGTGCCTAATGATAATAAATCATTTGAAGTACTTGCAACTGAAAATTTAAATGAATTCAGAATTGAACGAACTGTTGCATTAAATGAGGGTAATAATGAGATAAAAATTGAAGCAAGAAACGATGAGGGGACAACAGTTTCGGATTCAAGAACAATAAATTATTCAATTAAGAAAATTGATCATGCATATGTTGAAAGACGGCTAGCGCTAGTTATTGGCAATGCAAATTATATAAATAGTAATGCTCTTCGAAATCCCATTAACGATGCAGAAGCTGTATCTTCAGCTTTAAAGGATGTAGGCTTTACCGTCTTAAAATACCTTAATGCAGATCTTAAGACCATGAAAAAGGCAATGGATATATTTGGAGAAAAACTACAGGAATACAATGTTGGCTTATTCTATTATGCAGGGCATGGAATGCAGGTGAAAGGCAATAATTATCTTATCCCGATTGATGCCAGTCTGAAAGTTGAGCAAGACGTGGATTATGATTGTGTTGATGCAGGCAGATTGCTCGGAAAAATGGAAGCTGCAGGGAGTAAAACAAATATTGTAATTCTGGATGCATGTCGTGACAATCCTTTTGCCCGTTCATGGGAGGGAAGGAGTATAGGAAAGGGAGAAGCAGGACTGGCTTTCATGAATGCACCTTCCGGCACTATTATTGCCTATGCAACCTCACCGGGGAAAATAGCCGCTGATGGAACCGGCAAAAACGGAATCTATACAGAAGCTGTCTTAAAATATATTAAAGTTCCTAGCATACCAATTGAAGACTTTTTCAAATATGTGCGGGTTGAAGTTGAAAGTAAAACAAACAGCACTCAGACACCTTGGGAATCTACCTCACTTAAAGGCAATTTTTATTTCAAAATTAAATAATTATCGTTTCATAAGACTAGATTGAATGAAGTTACAAATGAAATCTTCGATTATCTTACTTTTCGCAATAGTTTTATTTCAGATTCCTGTTATTTGTCAAACCAACGCTAAGATTGCTGATGTTGATTACTATTTGGAAGGCAATTACATAGTTGTAAACTACACAATTATTGGTTCCTTGCCCAAAGAACATATGACGATTGAGCTTAGTTTTAAAACTGAAGATAATAAGTTAATTATTCCGCAAACAGTTTCAGGTGATATAGGTAATAAACTTTTGGGTGATGGATTGAAAACAGTGCGTTGGGATATAGTTAGTGATCATTTAATATTATCAAGCAATCTTAAAGCCATCGTTACCATTACATCTTCTAAAGTTCTTTACGGAGGTCCTTCAAATGCACTCCTTTCAGTTATTATTCCAGGTCTTGGAGGCTATTTTGTAGAGAAGAACAAAACTCGGTCTATTGTAACAACAATCAGTACTCTGGGGTTGTTAGGGTATGGAATATCTCAGAAACATCTGGCAAACAAATACTATGATGAATATAAGGCAATCATTCAAACGACTGAAATTGATAACCTTTATAACAAAGCAAATAATGCACAGCATAAGTATTACATCTCAACCAGAATTGCGGCTGGCTTATGGGTTTTTGACATAATCTGGGTTGCTGTAAAAGGTATACAAAATAAAAAAATATCCAAATCATATTTTAATACATTTAACATGGATGGACTTAGAGTAAATTATGTTAATAAAGGATTGCAGCTGAAATACACAGTTTCATTTTAATAAGCAGATAAACAACCTCTTTCATGCCAACAAAAGATGACCAAAGAATATTTTAATTTTGTAAACAACTTTAAATTAATTGCTACACTCTCATTATTGATTATTTTATTTTCCTGCGATAAATATGACCTTATTCGAACCAATCCACTTGATTATAAAAGTAAAAACTATAACCCATTACCCGAGGTAACCACTACACCTGCAACTGATATATCAATTAACTCTGCTTCAATGGGGGGTAATGTGATCTCCCACGGTGGAGCCACAGTTACTGCTAGAGGAGTATGCTGGAACACATCACAAAATCCTAATATAAGTGATAATAAAACTTCTGATGGAACTGGAACAGGAAGTTTTACAAGCCTTATAACTGGGTTAACAGTTAATACAACTTACTATGTACGGGCTTATGCCACTAATAGTGCAGGAACTGCATATGGGATCCAGGTTAGTTTTACGACTTTAAATTCTAAAGGTTATCAACTAGAATATATAAGTGGCAACAACCAAACCTACAATGGTGGTGGCATACCTTTACCTATGGTATTCAAAATTAAAAATGTTAATGATAATGTATATATAACGGATTTAGGAGCAGCAAACTTGTCAATAAATTCAACCGCTTCAATAGGTTATCAAGATGCTGAGTTTAATAATTTACAAGATTATTGTGGTAATGGAGATAATGCATGTTATGGAGCATATTACTATGTAGAACCTAATACGGGCCCTGCTTATTTATTGACTATTACAGTTACTTTAAAAAAGGATAATCAAAATGTTTCTGTTTTTACAATTACGGAAAATATTACAGGTACTCTAGTAGATATTGATGGTAATGTTTATAATACAGTTACTATTGGTACACAGGTATGGATGAAGGAAAACCTAAAAACTACTAAATTCAATGACGGTACAATCATTCCAAATATAACAGATAGTACAGCATGGATCAATCTAACAACGCCAGGATATTCTTGGTATGATAATGATGTAACATCGTATAAAAACATATATGGTGCTCTATATAACGGGTATGCTGTAAACACCAATAAACTATGCCCAACTGGGTGGCATGTTCCTTCTGATGCAGAATGGACAGTTTTGACAACATATTTAGGAGGCGAAAGTATTGCTGGAGGCAGCCTGAAAGAAACCGGTACAGCCCATTGGCTAAGCCCAAACACTGGTGCTACTAACCAAAGTGGTTTTACGGCTCTTCCAGGTGGCACTCGATATATAAATGGAGGTGGTTCATTCTACTCTATTTATATTAATGCTATATTCTGGTCCGCTACGGCTAATTACACACGTTCATTGTATAATGATAAATCAGATATATGGCGCGGAGGTTTTAGTTATCAAGAATATGGTTTTAGTGTACGATGTACTAAGGATTAATATGAACCATGAGCGTGAAATGGCAAAAGAGCGTACATCCTTCAAAACTGAACTCGTAACTATTACAATGAAGAAAGTAATATGAACAAAATTAATACCTATAAAATGCTTGCTTTTCTTCTTACAATATTTACTTTGTTTTCCTGCGATAAATATGACCTTGTTCGAACGAATCCACTTGATCCAAAAAGTAGCAATTTTAAACCTTCAACATATGAAGCCAAATATTCTAGTTCTACCCCTATTATTGATGGGCAAATTTTGACTTCCGAATGGTCGAACAGTAATCTATATAATATAACTCTTGCCAGACAAGATGGTTATGATACAAAAGAAGCTACACTCTTTTTACAAACAGATAATACCTGGCTGTATGTGGGTATAATGACAACTAATAATGCTGGATGGGATGTATATCTGCAGTTAAGATTTGATGGAAATAATGATCATATACTTAGCGGAAGTAGTACTGAACCACGCACTGATATTGATATCGAATATCCAAGTCCTGGCGGATGGGAAGGATATATAAGGTATGATTATCTGGTTTCATCAACTGGTTATCAGGTAACTCCGCCAACAGGGACACAATCTGCAAGTTATGGATCTACAAATGTCAGTTATGAATATAAGATTAAGTTATCGGATTTAAATACAAGCGTTGGTAATACAATTGGATTCTACATGTTTAATCTCGTGGAACCTGATCCTGAGCATGGATATGAATTCCCGGTTAGATTATCAGCTACTGATCCATCTAAATGGGAACATATCAGAATTCAGTAGATGTGAACAAGTCATATTTTGAAAAAATCACTATCTCAGTTATTTATGGTTTACTTGTCAATCATTAATTATGACATAGGTATATTGAATCTCAATTGTTATGATGTCTAAAAGATCTCGCTTGCATAGGATGATTATTTGACCCATGATGCGGACTTCTGAATGAAGGGTTATTAACAATTACAATTTCTGTTGGAGGTGGTGTAGTAGTCTCTAAAAGAATATCGGCCACATCGCACATAACAGCACATCCATTTGCAAAAAGCAGAATTGTTAAAAAAGAGATTATTAGAAACAATTTTGGCTTTCTGGCAATTTTTAACGGCTTAAGACCAGCGTTTATCTCCTGTACGGTTGTTGCACATGTCTGTTTGTTAAAATCATAGGTAAAGAATTCTTTGTTATTGCTTCCTGATTTTAATTCCGGGGTTTCAAGTTTTGTTTTCATAATAATTAAATTTTAAGGTTTAAATACAATTATTTTTTATTAAGAATTTATATTTGATGAAATTCTTAATCAAATTTCCTCAATTCCAAATCACCCATCAATCACTCCTAATATGTATAATGAGTACCGATTAACAGGTATTAAATAATTCAGGGAAGAGTTGTGAGGGATATAGAGCCTGACAAACTCAAAGAAGAGATTCTCCTGAAAATAGGAATAAATAAGTATCTTTATTATCAGATAAGTAACAGCATTAAGGATGCTGTTTAGAAGGACCCCAGGCAGTTTCTTTTGGACTTAAAATACATTTTTGATGCTATTATATAGAAATGGCTTATGATGCTCCTTTGAATATTCTAAAAATGGAGTTAAAAATACTCTGTTGCTGTAAAATCAAAAATCAATCTTATTTTTTTATTTTACTTGCCATTTCAAAGACACCATCTGCGTCAATTACAATTGGGATTCGTTTCTTTGTATCATCCTTGTCTATGGTTTCGGCATCTATTTTTAATTCTGTGCCACCCTTTAAAAACATACCATAGTCCCATCCCTTTTTAATATCAAAAAAACGAAAGCCTTTTCCATTAAATACAAAATTACATTTAGTAAAACCCTGATCCGGAAGATTTACTTCCCAACTTATATTGATTAATAAATCAATTTTTATGTTCGCTATATTTTTTTCGGTTTTAACTAATTCCTGATTATTTTTAATATCAATGAGAATATAACCTTGCGATTGTCCTTTTGAAAGTGAATCTACTGGAATTAATATATGCAGGTTGGAATCCCACTTGTACCCATTATAAATCATATTATTCGGATATGTAAATCCTTTTTGCACATATAATAATAATTTACTCAGATAAGGGTCATTTTGTGCTGGGGTTAAATCTATTCCCATTATTTTAGGCAGGTTATTCCATTCACCTGTGAATTTCCGTTTACGCTTCTGTTCTTCACTGATTATGAGTTTAATAATAGTACTGAATTTTTCATCTAGTGGCACAATTTGATCATTAGCCTTAATAAGGAAATTTACTATTTCAGATTTTTTGGAAATATCAGCAGAATCCCTCTTACTTAGTGTTACCGTTTCGGTTCTGTTTGTAATCAGGTTCAACTCAAATGTTTTTAAATCATTTTTTGAAGCTATATCTATGAAACCTTTAAGAATTGAATCATTTCTTAAGAAATTTAAACTACTATCGATTGGACGCTTGTTTTTATTTTGTACCAGGATTTTGTTAATCTTTAACTTAACTGAAAGTTTATTGTCTGATTGAAATTTTTTGCCCTGTTCAAATTTATAAACCAATTTCACACCTTCTACCTTAGGATTACAGCTCCAAAAACATAACAAAACAATACTTGTCAGACATGTATAAAATAATATTTTCATATACAAAATTTTATGCTATAAAAACTAATTCAGGAAGTCGAAACGCTCTCAACTTCCTGAATTTTACCTATATCAAATATAATACATTAAGAAAACTACTTATAATAATAACGTGGGAAAGTTTTTGAAATGTTAATTACGTCTCTGTTATACAAATTAGTCGAATAGCCTAATCCTGACAAAGAGAAATAGACACTTGCTCTCAAATAAGCTGTTCTGTCAACATAATATCCACCACTTCCGGCATTTAAATAAAAACTAAAATAAGGATTAACACACAGCTGAGGTCCTAAAACACTATATAAATTTGCAGAAAGATAGACTTTTAACCCTGGTTCTATAGTTAAATTAGCATTGCAATTAAAAGTTGGATTTGTGGCCGAAAAAGATGGAGAAGGAGCGTCGCTAATGTTTGTCCATCCATTAGTCCTGGTCCAGCTTGTTCCTACTTTAATACTACTTGATACTGTAACTCCTTGTTGAACCCAACAAGTTGCTACAGCTTTAATACCTACATTCGCGTCGATTTGCATATTAAAAGTTACCCATAAAGGTACAACTCCGGCTACAACAGTAAAAGCTGTTTGATTCCATGATGCAAGATTCTTAGTGTAAGTATTTTGGTATGCCTTTTTTAAAGTCACTTTGTATGTAGCATTGCCAATAAAACTATTTTTGATATATGCCTGTGCACTTTGTACAGCACCGTGCGAAATATTTGCATCAAAATGAAACGATGGGCCAAAAGTAATTCCTCCTGAAACTATTGATACCTGAGCATAATCATTATCGAATATTATTGCCCCTCCAAAATTTTTTGTAACAATAATACTTTTGTCAAATGATTGAAATCCATCAGCAAGAGCAGTAAGTCCTTTAGCTGTTAAAATTTCATGCTCATTTTGGAATCGTTGTGCCTCTATTTTTTTTAATTCTTCATCACTGTAAGTATTGTCGTCGATGGGCGCAGGTATATCAATTCTTACAGAGTCATCCAAAACCGCATTTAGTTCTTTTATTGGATTTTTAGTGTCATTTTCAAAGTCCTCTTTAGTACATCTGTTAAAAGTGAATAAAGCTAAAAGTACCAGAAGACCGATCAGATTTAATTTAGAAGTTTTCATGTTTTTTAATTTAATTATTACATTTTTTAATATTGTTTGAGTCGAATAAACTTTAATTCCAAACTACTTTGAATAAGGAAGTCAAATATTGTCAGCGTCAACTGATAATTTAAAGATCTAAAAAGTTTTAAAGAACTATAATCAAATTTCCTTTAGAATTAACCAACATTCAATCACTGGGATATAGTATATTAAGTACCGACTACTGGGTATTCAATATTTGTTAAAAAGATTGATTTAGGTGAGATCATCCCATTTTGGGGATCTTTTAATGTAGACTTATTTGGGTCAGTGGGTTAACCCAAGAAATATAAACCTTATCATAATATACAGTTCTGATATAGTTCTAAAGCCAAGCTTTTTTATCATAGTTGGCCAAATAAATGGCAATTATTTTATATTACTAAACAACAAATATTTAATACCGGCTCTAGGTGATAAATCTATTCAGACTTATTCAGGTCAATTTCACTAGTCTTTCCACTCTGATCTAAATCGGATATACTTTAGAGAAGCTGAAATTGGTAGACTCTATTTCCTAGCGTTTCCCTCCGCTACAAAGCAGAAATGCAGTGACCTGTAAGCCAGTAACTTACAGGTTTTTTCTTTGGAAATTGGAAGCATATTGGAAACATTTGCTCTATTAATATACTATGTTCCTGACTCATAATCAGGGAGTCGTTGGTTCGATCCCAGTTGGGTCCACCTGCAAAATCAAACGCTTACATGAATAAATTGTTTGCGTTTTTTATTTACACACTAGAAGATGAAATTATTGCAATCAAGCAAAGTGAAGCATACATTATAATCATAAGCATAGGCATTAAAGATTGGGATGCTTATTTCTAAAAGACAAAAACATTGTTGGAACAAGAACTCAAAGAATTAAAAATAGAGTTTGAAATTAAGATGTAAACCAATAAAAGTTTAAAAATATAAAATATTTAATATAGACTCTTTTATCCTTCTTTTATAGCTTCTCTTTTACAGCTAACTAGAAAATCGATATTTAAAATTAAGGCTTAATCACCAAAGAAAAATGGAAGTTAAGGTTTATATTTTGCCCAATTTACTTAGATGATGACTATTCTATTTTTCAATATATACTTTCTTCCTACGCTGGTCTTCTTTTAAATAATCCTTAGAGTTATGTTTTGAATATTTATTCTTCTTAAAATCCGAAATAAAAAGGCGTAACCCAATATTAATCTCTAAGGACTGTAGTATTACTTTACTACTCCCTTCCATTAGACTATTTAACTGGTTTGCTCCTGTTGTCAATTGAAAATTATCTGGCTGTGTGTTCTCTGAAATACTCTTAAGAAATTTATTGAAGCAAGCTCCTATTGAAAACTGGAATTTATTATCGATGATGTAATCGAATCCTACTGAAGCTATGGCACAATAAATTATAGGCTTTAGTTTCAAATTTCCATCCTCTGTGGTTGCCACATCGCTCGGAAAACCATATTCAGGAAGGCTTTCCAGAAGAACATTATATGCAGGGAAATACCCCTTATAGGTAAAAGTTCCACTGGTTTCATAATTATTGTCTAGAGGTATGGCTATATTAATTCCAGTTTGCACATAGACTCCTATCTTCTTTTTAAGAGGGAAACGCATATTAAGGCAGATTGGTATTCCTATAATACCAACATGCTGATTCTCCGTTATATCATTACCTGATACCCTCATTTCATAATTTTCATTTTCCTGATCAATGGCATTAAATTGATTATTATATGAATCTAGGCTTAATTGAGTATTGTATGACGAATAGTTCAATCCGGAAGTCAAACCAATATTTTTTGTAAAAAAGTACCCTATCTCTAAAGATCCCGATAATGAATATTTTTTTGTATAACTTAGACTGGAACCTGATTGAACGTCAAGGTTCTTAATTTGTGTTAAGGAAGGTGCCAATCCAATACCCAGGCAGAATCCTGGAGGCTTCAAACCATATGAAAGATCTTGCTGGGAAAATCCCTTAGGCAGATAGAAAAGTACTATCAGAGTAACAATGACAAATTTTCTTGGCTTCAAGATCTCGAACTTCATATATGCCTTTTTTTATGTTTAGTATCTTACTTAATTATAACAATCTTTGTTTGGAAGGTCTCATTAGGATCAAGAATTACTTTAAGGATATAAATACCCTTCTCCAAATTATAAATTGGTATCTCTTTAAGGAAGTCGTCTTTAACACTTTCAACATGATACACCATCATTTTAACACCTGCAGAATTATAAATACTAACAACTCCTCCTCCTTCAGAAACGTTTTCGAACGTCAATGCAATACTATAAGATGCTGGATTTGGATACACAGACATTGACTTCTTACCTTCGATGGTTATAGAATTAGAAGCATTTTCACAACCACCCAAATCAGTAGTAATGACGTAATAGGTACCCGGATATTTATGAGTCTGATAATATTGTGATGTCGCATCAGGTACCAGATTTAGATCTTTGTACCATTGGTAACTTTGGATGGAATCGTTCAGATTATAACATATCAATATATCATTATATTTAACAGCAATTTTTGGCATGTAACCAATCTTGGCTTCATTTATGTTAATATCCAAAGAGGCATCTGAAGTACAACCTGCATTATTGGTAACCGTGTAAATATATGTTCCAGCTATCAGCCCTGTGATGGCTGTACTTGAACTTGTTCCTGTAATGCCTCCCGGATTGATAGTCCAGTTCCCTGCTGGTAATCCATTCAATTCAACACTTCCAGTTCTCAAAACACATGTAGGTTGGGTAATTGTTCCTACTATTGGAGCGAATGGTGTTGCCGGATTGGAAACAATAATCACATTAATTGATGCTGGTGAAGTACATCCTGCTGCATTGGTGACTATAAAAGTATATGTTCCTGGGACCTGTCCTGGTATAGTTGTACTTGCTGTATTACCAGCTATTGATCCGGGATTAATAGTCCAGTTCCCTGCTGGTAATCCATTCAATACTACGCTTCCCGTTGCCAATGCACAGGTTGGCTGAGTGATTGTACCTGGGATTGGTGCTGTTGGTGCTCCCGGTGCAGAATTGATAACAACTGATGATGATGATTGTGAGGTACATCCTGCATTACTGGTAACTGTAAAAATATATGTCCCAGCTGTCAATCCTGTAAGGGTTGTA
>Ga0182010_10001078_pt1 | contig 14746 bp, 10 predicted proteins | sample 611E1MmetaG_FD_120488 | JGI IMG/M metagenome (GOLD analysis project Ga0182010, IMG submission 120488) | Permafrost microbial communities from Stordalen Mire, Sweden - 611E1M metaG | ecosystem: Environmental > Terrestrial > Soil > Wetlands > Permafrost | place: Sweden: Stordalen | collected...
AATTTACATAATTGAGTAAACACAATGCAATTGCACCTAAGAAAACTATTTTCCTGGGAATATTTGAATTTTCGTATAATATTCCGACAAGCGCAAATTCAAAGAAAAAAAACATATAGGCAAGTCTGTTACCGGCTGAAATAAAGTAAGTCAGGGTTATAAGAAGAACACCCGTAATATATAGATTCAAAAAACAGTTATAAACATCTATTCTTGTTACAATATTTGTTCGCAAAAAGATAAAGATTACAGCCATTATCCAATATTTGATCATTGTCATACTGTATATGCCATGAATGTTAAATTTTGCGTGAATCCTAGTATACGACAAAAATTTATTGGATGAAAAAAACTTAACATAAAACTCAATAACATTTGCTATCAGATGTTGAATATCTACAAGAGGAATAAAAATTGAAATAACAAGGACTAAACCTAGGACTAATGAATTATAATTTTTAAAGACGTACAAAGGTAAAATGTAGAAAGCGATCATTGATTGTTGAAAGAAAACTGCTATTGTAACAATTCCATAATATATCAGGTATCCCTTCAGTGACTTGTTATGTAAAAGATACATAATTGCATAATAACATAGGCATAATCCCATTGCGGCCCTAATGATAATGCCAAAATTATAGATCCCCATAAATGGTATAAATACTAGAAAAACAAAATGGATGTCAGTAAAGTATTTCCTGGTAGTGTAAAACCATATACTAAATAAAACTATCTGAAAAATAAAAAGGAAACCATTGAAACTTAAGCCAATCGAATTGGCTGTCCGGCACATCCATGTAAAGAGATATTCAAGTACATCGTTTTTTCCGTTAGCATAGTAATATTTTATATAACCGACGGTATCAGGAACTGATGTACCCCTTGATGAAAATATCAAAATAAACCAAATATAAATTAAAACCAGAAATGCAATTTTTACATTTTGTGAGATTCCTTTTGAGTGATTGACTATATTGGCAAAAATCAGAAAGAGAAATGCAGCAATCAACATAATGTTGTAAGCGATAAATATTTTAAGTAGAGGCCTGAGAAGTAATATACTTCTACTATACCCTAAATAAGTTTGTTCTTTTTACACAAAAAGTATGAATAAAATAACACAAAACTTTCAACAATAATTATAACCCCGGCTAATTGATATAAACCTATTAATTGAAAATTTATTAATAAGCCAATTAAAGTAAGATATATAAAGAGCGAAAACGCTCGCATTCGCGCGTAATCCTTAAGTTTTCCAAATGGAACTAAAAGCAGTTCGGCGAAAAACAAACCGAGACAAATCGGCAATAAAGACATTGCAAGCAGACGAAGCAAAGTAGCAGCATTTGCATTAACAGATCCGCTGAAAAGATGAATCATCGGATTGGCAAATAATGAGACACCAGTGTATACGACTACAAAAAAAGTAAAAACAAACAGCATTGCTTTCTTAACAAAACTGACATCTCTGTCACGGGATACTCTAGGAAACAGTGTTTGTCCGATTAATAACACTGGCACTTTTAGCAAGCCAACAATTTTATCGGCAATATCATAGACAGCAACGTCCTGCATACCTAAAAAGGAACCAACAATCAGTTTATTCGCATTCACATAGATTTGTGACGAAACATTTGAAATAAATAATGGTATATTTTCTTTTACACTTCTTTTCAAATCGCTAATTGACAGCAACTGAAATTTATGGCGATGTCTCTTAAAAACAACTGAAAGGCCTATAACTGCTCCTGTTACTGTACCTGTGCCAAGAACTAACGGAACTTTTAAATAGTCACTAGATTCTTTTATAAAAATAAAAATCAAACAAGATGAGAGCACCCTTGTTATAATATTTATTATGGCAATATATTTCATTCTTTCAATACCCTGGAAATACCATATAGGAAACAGCGTTTCACTTAAACAAAAGAGCATTGAAAGCAAGAATACCTGAGGATGTTTGTTAAGCAACGGAATGAATAATACCAAGAGGGAAATTACTATCAGAGAGACAATAAAAAACAGTCCCTTAAGAGTCAGTACAGTTGAAATAATCTGAGAAGTTTTCTCTTTGTTATCACGATGAATCGATATGTCCTTCGTAGCTGTAACTGTAAAGCCAAAATTAACAAGTATTGAAAAATAAGCTGCAATGGTTTGGGCAAACACGACCAATCCATAACTCTCTTTCCCAAGAGTCCGGAACAAATAAGGAGTGATAAAAAGAAAAATAAGCAAATTAGATATTTGCAGAACACTGAGAAAAGAAAAGTTTTCCAGCAAGACTTTGTACTGTATCAGATTGGCTTTTACCCTTTTTATCATTTTCTATTTAATATCCTGGGCACAATAAGTACCAGATTCTTATAGACTAATTCAAAGATCGTCATTAAAATTTATATGATTCACTTAAACCAGCTACCCTTCAAAACTGATGATATTTTCTCTTCAAGTATATTGGTGCAGCATTTCTTATTGCAAATACTATTTCAATTGATTTTCTTGCTTACTGAATTCCTAATCAATTACCATATTGAATTTCCTGATAGCTTTTGTTATATATGAAGGCAAGACATTTGTTTCCTTATTCAAAAAAACCTTAGATCAAATTTCTCTGATCTATAAGTAATTGAATCCCCGTTCAACGAATTTTACTGTCTGATTTTCACACATAAGTTTAGCCCGAATACTTTCCATAAACCTTCTTTAGGCCTTCCTCCATGCTGATTTTTTCTTTCCACCCTAATCTGTTGATTTTTGAAACATCGAGAAGTTTACGGAATGTACCGTTGGGTTTGGAACTATCCCAGCTTAGCTGACCTTCAAATCCGACTATTCTCTTGATGCATTCAGCAAGTTGCTTAATTGTAAGATCTCTGCCAGTTCCAATGTTTATGTGTGTGTTAAGAACAGGTCCTTTGTCTGGTTTCAAGTCATTAAAGTCAACATTCTCCATCACAAAAACACATGCCGCCGCCATGTCATCAACGTAAAGAAATTCACGATAAGGGTATCCCGATCCCCATAAAGCAATTGTTACCGGATGCTTATTCCCTGGCGCTGGGTTCCGTTTGCTTTTGACAAGTTGAATACCGTATTTACTGAGAATTTGTAAGATCTCAGTTTCACTGAAATTCTCATTTACACTTTCAATTGGCCTTTTCTTCAGATCTTCGCGCATTGCTCCCCAGTCATTATTTTCGAGACATTTTCCCAAATGCATTTTTCTTATTAATGCCGGAAGGACATGGGATGTTTCAAGATTATAATTATCGTTTGGACCATAAAGGTTCGTCGGCATCACAGAAACAAAATTTGTACCATACTGAATATTGTATGATTCGCACATTTTGATACCAGCTATCTTGGCAATTGCATAGGGTTCATTGGTATATTCCAGTTCTCCTGTCAATAAATATTCTTCTTTTATAGGCTGAGGGCAATTCGCGGGATAAATGCAGGAACTGCCGAGAAACAGCAGTTTTTTAACACCATGGAGATAGCTTTGATGGATGATATTGTTCTGTATCATCAGGTTCTCATAAATAAACTGGGCCCTGTAAGTAGTATTTGCTACAATACCTCCTACTTTGGCTGCTGCAAGAAAAACATATTCAGGCTTTTCTTTTTCAAAGAAATCACTTACAACTCGCTGGTCTGTTAGATCATAGGGTGGAAACGGAGTATGTACTATATTTTCATATCCTTTGGAAACCAAATTCCTTTCAATGGCACTTCCCACCAAGCCATTATGACCCGCTAAATATATCTTGTTGGATTTTTCCATGAGTCTCTCAGATTTGCTAAAATAAAGTGATGTATTGAAATCCATTAACAGCAGAGAACGCAAAGAAGGCGCAAAGGTCACAAAGTAAGGCACATATTAGCATCCCCTGTGCTCAATGCCCTGTGCCTATTATTCAATGCGTTTTTTTGCTTTTTCAAAATCCGAATCAACCATGATTTTTACCAGATCCTTAAATGTCGTTTTGGGTTCCCAACCCAACATTTCTTTTGCCTTGCCGGGATTTCCGATCAGAAGATCAACCTCAGTGGGCCTGAAATACCGTGGATCAATAGCTACAACGACTTTCCCTGATGATTTTAGTATGCCCTTCTCATCAATACCTGAACCGCTCCACAAGATTTCTTCGCCAAAAACTTTAAAAGTCTCCTCTACAAATTCTCTGATGGAATGTGTTTCATTCGTCGCCAAAACAAAATCATCAGGCTGATCAGCCTGAAGTATGCGCCACATGCCTTCAACATATTCTGGTGCATACCCCCAGTCACGTTTCGAATCGAGGTTTCCCAGGGACAATTTCTCCTGCTGTCCCAAAATTATCTTGGAAGCAGCAACCGTGATTTTTCTGGTAACGAAAGTTTTTCCCCTCCTCTCACTTTCATGATTAAAAAGGATTCCATTACTGGCAAAAACATCATATGCTTCCCTGTAATTTATTACAATCCAGTAAGCATATAGTTTTGCTGCAGCATAGGGGCTCCTTGGATAAAAAGGAGTAGTTTCAGTCTGAGGGATCTCCTGAACTTTACCGTAAAGTTCTGAAGTAGATGCCTGGTAAAAACGGGTTTTCAACCCCGTCTCTTTAATAGCATCCAGAAAACGAAGAGTCCCTACGCCATCAACTTCAGCAGTATATTCAGGAACTTCAAACGATACCTGAACATGCGATTGAGCACCAAGGTTGTATATTTCAGCGGGTTGAATCTTCTCAACCAACCGGTTCAGGTTACTTGAATCAGTTAAATCGCCATAATGAAGAAAAAAGCTTTTATTTATGTATTCGGGATTATTATAAATATGATCTATCCTGAAAGTATTGAATGAACTGGACCGTCGGATAATTCCGTGTACAGTATAGCCTTTATCCAGTAGTAATTCTGTAAGGTAGGAGCCATCCTGCCCTGTAATACCTGATATTAATGCGACCTTTTTCATTTAAAATTAATATTAACTTATTGCGTTGATTCTGATTATATCCAATAATCCTTAATTCTGATCTTTACTTTGATTGCGTTTTTTATTTCCTCTTCACTTATGAGAATAAGATATCCTCCACCACCAGCGCCTGATAATTTCCATGAGAGTGCTTGGTCACGATGTGTATCGATGATTCCTGCAATTTTGTCGTTCATCATCTTTGGGAACATCATTATCTGGGAACTAAATGAGTCAGAAAAACCCCTGGCAAAGAGCTTAATGTCTTTATGGATCAGTCCATCCCAGGCCATTTCTGCAGCATCAGTCAGATTTTTAACATTATCCGGAGATATATTTGTATGTTCAAGAACAACGAAATCTGATGGTCTGGGCCATAATGTAATCATATAAAGCCGTTCTTCAAGCCATTTAATTGTAGAAAGATCAGATATCGTTTCAAATCTTGAAGGCCAGTACTTTTCCTTTTCATAAAAGAACCGGTTAATTCCTGGCATAGTTATTCCGATTGAATCCTGTGAACCACTAACATCTTTTGTTCCAGGATCATTATCATATCTGAAAAGAATCTTAGCCAGTTTCTCAGGATTCTCCATTGGCAGATTATCGTTCCATAATTCAATTGCTTTCTTTCGGGTTGAAGTAGCCATCCCGGATCGTTCATTAAATTCTACAGTAGGCTCAATAGACGCAGTTATTGCCCAGCCGGAACCATATTTTGAAACATAGGGCTGATCGATCCATGTACCTGCCAGATCAATTCTGTAAGGAATTGGTGTTTCTTGTCTTAAAGATGTGGTTGACCGAACCGGTAAATTTGCATAGGGAATTCTTTTCAGAACTTTGTATTCAATTCCAAAGTCTTTACATATCTGTTCCTTATCCGGTGTATGGCCATCTTCGTTTACAATGAAGATATCCGGATTCAATGACTTCATATCACCGAGAAAATCAAGGATTCCGCTACCCGAGTTGATTTTCACCTGGTGAACACAGGTTAAGGCATCCAGCATATACAGACGCTCTTCTTCAGAATTAATAGTCTTGCGTCCCTTCAGGTCACTTATAGTCTTATCTGAGCCTATTCCAACATACAAATCGCCAAACTGGGCAGCTTCTTTCAAAAAGGCAATATGCCCTGAATGAAGGAGATCAAAGCAACCGCTGACGAAAACTTTCTTTGGGATATTTGGAGACATAATCAATAAAAGATAAAAGACATAAGACAAAAGTAAAAAGATAAAAGCAAAAAGTTAAAAGTTAAAGAACGAAGTGACGAACCGACCCGCCAATAGATGGGAGCTTGGCAAAGTCAATCGATTTTAGGGAGCTCGTCTACGGAATTCCTTCAGGTTAATTATCAATGAATTCGAATTTGCTTGTGTATGTTGGGACTATTTCCTGCATCTTTTCAATTACTTGAGTCTTGGACATTTTATTAAGTGATAACAGGATATTATCAATCCTTGAATTTATATCTTCAAAATCTAAATCGGCCACCTGGGCTATACTGATCTTAGGGTGGTGAGTCGGCATCATTGGTTCATCTGCTGCAAATAGTTCCTCAAATAATTTTTCACCGGGACGCAATCCAATAACCTTAATCTGGATATCCTTATAAGGTTCAAGTCCTGACAATCGTATAAGGTTTATTGCGACATCCATGACCCTGACAGGTTCGCCCATGTCAAAAATGTAAATCTCGCCGCCGTTGCCCATGAAGCCAGCCTCCAGAACAAGCTGACATGCTTCCGGAATAGTCATAAAGTAACGAGTTATGTCGGGATGGGTTATTGTAACTGGTCCGCCATCGGCAATCTGTTTGTTGAAGAGCGGAATTACAGAACCATTTGACCCGAGTACATTTCCAAAACGGGTAGTAATAAACTGAGTACTAATTCCTTTTCGGTTTGATTGAGCATGTACCAGTAACTCACAAATCTTTTTTGTTGCACCCATCACATTCGTTGGGTTTACTGCTTTGTCGGAAGATATAATTACAAATTTTTCAGCCTGGTATTTTATCGCTAACTCAGAAATAATTTTTGTGCCGCCTACATTGACCCTGAAAGCCTGATGAGGGTGAATTTCCATCATAGGAACATGTTTATAAGCTGCCGCATGAAAAACAATTTCAGGTTTGTATTTTTTAAAGATTATTTCCATGTCGTCGGCGCGTGTGACATCTCCGATTATTGTTCTGAAATTACAGCCTGGTAATTTGGCCTTCAATTCCTCACCGAGATAAAAAGATGGGGTCTCAGCCTGATCAACAATAATTATTTGTTTTGAATTAAACCGTGTAAGTTGTCGCGCTATTTCAGATCCGATAGATCCGGCGCCTCCTGTAACAAGTATCGTCTTGCCTGTTAATCCATTTTGAATTTTATCAAGATCAAGTTTAATAGGGTCTCTTCCTAGCAGATCCTCAAATTTAACTTTTTTAAGGTTTTTAACTTCAAGGTGACCATTCATCCAGCTATCGAATGATGGTGTGTCAAGTATTTCGCATCCAAAACCAATCATTGATTCGATTACTTCTTTTTTCTTAGTCGGGAGAAGGTTGTTAATCGCTATAATAAAAACCTGGATATCTTCATCCTCAATAAAATCTTTTGTAAGAACCTGGCGCGAAAAAACCGGGTAACCATCAACTTTCTTTCCCTGAATTTTTTTGTCATCATCTATAAAACCCTTTAGTCTGTACTTATTTTTAGGATCACCTTCAAGAAGTCGTTTTACCAGGATACCTGTTTCCCCCGATCCATAGATAAGTACGTTTCTGCGATCCCTGGAAGATGAAGACGCAAATTCATAAAATATTTTTACAAATACCCGGAAAAAGAAAAGCAGTATTGTTACAGCTCCTGAATGAATTAGCAGAATTGAAAGCGGAATATCCAAAATTGGATTCCAACCATTTTTTCTACTAAGCAATGTGATGATAAACAGAACTATAAGAGCAATTATGTTTGTCAATATGATTTTATATGCATCTCTTATTGTGGTATGCCTGATCATTCCGACATACGATTTGAAAATTAGTATAAAGAGTGCATAAATAATAACAACAAAAAATGATTGTTTGAATACCATCGAAATCTGAAAAGTTTCAACTTCGAAATTATATCTGAGCATGTATGCAATAAGGAAAGAGAAAAAGACAGTACTCAAATCTAAAAGAAGCACCAACCACCTGGGCAATGAATGATTCTTAAAAACCCTGATAACCCGACCTTTAATTGTTTCTATCATATCGTAATCCTGAGATACGAAAATACTTAAACTAAACTGTTACAAAATAAAAAATAAAAGATAAAAGATAATTGTAAAAAGGTGATGAATAAATTTTATAATGCTATCGCATCGTCAGTCACATTTCTGAATATAGTATCTGACTGATTTTGAGATTATTCTGATATGTGTTGTAACAAATGTTACAAATTTTCCCAATACCATTTTACTGCCTCTTTAAGGCCTTGCTCCACATTAAATGTCGGAGAATAGTATAATAGTTTTTTTGCCTTTTCAATTGATGCAAGCGAATGTGGAATATCTCCCTCTCTTGAAGGACCATATATTGGCTCGATCTTTAGTATACTGCTGTCGAAGTCAGCTGCAAGGGCACGTATAAAGGAGTATAACTGATTTAGTGATGTTCTTTCACCATGGGCAACATTATAAACCTGATTCAAAGCCTCTTTATTCTGCACAACAGATGCCAGGTGATTTGCCTGAACCACATTGTCGATATATGTAAAATCGCGTGAAACTGATCCATCGCCATTTATCAGAGGTACTTCGTGCTTCATAAGAGTTTTCATGAATTTCGGAATAACTGCCGCATAAGCTCCGTCCGGATCCTGCCTTCTTCCAAAAACATTAAAATATCTTAGTCCTACTACATCTATGCCATATATTTTTGCAAAATTCGTGGCATACAATTCATCAACATATTTAGTAATTGCGTAAGGTGACAGAGGTGTTCCAATTTTATCCTCCACTTTTGGCAAACCACAATGATCACCATATGTGGATGAGCTTGCCGCATAAATAAATCTTTTGACGCCCGACTCTTTTGATGCAAAGAGCATTTTAACATACCCGCCGATATTTACATCAGTCGATGTTATTGGATCCTTTATAGACCTGGGCACCGATCCCAATGCTGCCTGATGGAAAACAATATCGATATTTTCAACTGCCTTCACACAATCGTCATAATTGCGGATATCTCCCTCAATAAGTCTGAACTTTGGATTGTTTAAAAATGTTTCGAGGTTTTTTCTTTTTCCGGTGGAAAAATTATCAAGGCAAACAACTGTGTTTCCTGATTGTAAAAAAGAATCAACCAGGTTTGAGCCAATAAAACCGGCGCCGCCAGTAACTAGCACTCTGCTATCTTTTAAGATTCTTTCCATAAACTATTGAAAAAAACAATATTACTCATTTTAACAGAATTTAACGTTATAAAACTGACTCTTTTTCAAACATCAGAAGTATTTCGTTTAAGATGAATTCTGCTGTTTTTCCATCACCATAAAAACCCGGATAGTCCAGAGGAATCATTAAATCTACAAAATTCAGAAACTCAAATCTGATACGTTCAGGATCTGCGCCTACAAGCTTAGCAGTTCCATTATTTACCAATTCTATCCATTCAGTTTCTTTTCTAAGGACAATACAGGGTTTTTTAAAAAAATGAGATTCCTTCTGAACACCTCCTGAATCAGTTATAATTAATCTGCAGTTCTTCTCAAGCAGAATCATTTCAAGAAAGGAAACAGGAGGAATAATCTTAATATGATCACAATGGGTCAGATCATCGTAAAGACTTTTGAGTTTAGTTTTAAGTGAAACGATTGTTCTGGGATGCAACGGCATTACCAGCACAATATTCTTCTCTTCAGCAAGTGCCTTCAGGGTAACAAGTATTTCGTTTAGTACAACTATATCATCAGTATTACTATCCCTATGAATAGTAACAAGGGCGTATTCATTTCTGACCAATGACAACTGCTCAAGGAATGTTGATTTTTTCTTTTCAGCAAGTCCTGCAAAAAATAAGGTATTGTCATACATTATATCGCCTGTCAGATATATTTTCGGATTATCAATTGTGTAAGGGGGACTGTTTTCAGGTTTGAAACCTTCGCCAATAAGATTCTTAAACGCTGCATTTGTAGGGGCGAAAAGAAGGGTTGATGAATGATCGCTTATTATTCTGTTTAATTCCTCAGGCATAGTTTTATTAAATGACCTGAGTCCTGCTTCTATATGGATAACAGGATAATGAAGCTTTGATGCGGCTACAGCACCGGCAAGAGTAGAATTGGTGTCGCCGTAAAGCAAAACGCAATCAGGCTTCTCATCAAAAAGGACATCTTCAATACCAGTAATCATCATAGCAGTTTGACGGCCATGCCTTGCTGAACCGACACCAAGATTATAATGAGGTTTATGAATTTCCAGCTCATCAAAAAAAACATCAGACATCTCCTTATCGTAATGTTGCCCTGTATGAACAATAATCTCACTGATTTTTCCCGAGAAATGTTTCCTGATCGCTCTGCTTATGGCTGAAGCCTTTATAATTTGAGGTCTTGCTCCTACAATATTGATTAGTTTTATTTGTGGCATTGAATCTGTTATTTTATCAGGCCCCAAAGATAAACAAAGAATCGCTTAAACAAAGCAATAAAAAACAGGAAGGGCATCTAATCATTAAGATGCCTCTCCATTTTATTTTTAATTAAACATATATTATTTAGCGTAATTAACTGCTCTTGTCTCCCGGATGACAGTAATTTTTATTTGTCCGGGATAAGTCATCTCGTTCTGAATTTTGCGGGCAATTTCAAAAGAGAGACCTTCCGCCTCTTTATCAGTAACTTTTTCAGCTCCAACAATTACCCTAAGTTCCCTGCCGGCCTGTATTGCATATGTTTTCATAACTCCGGGATACTGAAGAGCCAGTGATTCCAGTTCTTTAAGTCTCTTGATATACGATTCGACTACTTCGCGGCGTGCTCCGGGACGTGCTCCCGAAATAGCATCGCAAACCTGAACTATAGGAGCGATAAGAGTTGTCATTTCAGTTTCGTCGTGATGTGATCCGATTGCATTGCAAATCTCTGGTTTTTCCTTATACTTTTCAGCCATCTTCATTCCTAAGATTGCATGTGGCAATTCCGGTTCATCATCAGGAACCTTGCCGATATCATGCAGCAGGCCTGCCCTTTTTGCTAGTTTTGCATTCAGACCAAGTTCAGCGGCCATAATAGAACAAAGGTTAGCTACTTCCCTGGAGTGCATTAGCAGATTCTGTCCATAGGATGACCTGTATTTCATTTTACCTATCAGTCTGATAAGTTCGGGATGTAAACCGTGTATTCCAAGATCGATTGTAGTTCTCTTTCCTACTTCAAGTATCTCATCTTCTACTTGTTTTCTTGTTTTCTCAACCATTTCCTCAATTCTGGCAGGATGTATCCTTCCATCAGTTACCAGTTGATGAAGTGCAAGCCGGGCAACTTCCCTCCGGATAGGGTCAAATGCAGATAGAACGATTGCTTCAGGAGTATCATCAACAATTATCTCCACCCCTGTAGCAGCTTCGAGAGCACGGATATTACGGCCTTCGCGGCCGATTATTCTTCCTTTCATCTCATCTGACTCAATATGAAAAACTGTAACAGCATTTTCTATGGCATTCTCAGCAGCAACTCTCTGTATAGTCTGAACAACAATTCTTTTAGCTTCTTTATTAGCTGTCATCTTAGCTTCATCAAGAATCTCATTGATGTAGGACATTGCCCCTGTTTTTGCTTCCTCTTTAAGTGATTCAATAAGATGATTTTTTGCCTCTTCAGCCGAAAACCCTGAAATTGACTCCAGTTGTTCAACCTGCTGTTTGTGAAGTTTTGCCACTTCTTCCGATTTTTTATCTACAAGTTCAAGCTGAGATGTCAGGCTTCCGCGGATTGCTTCGGCTTCATTTTTTTTGCGCTGTGCCTCTTCAATTTTCTGAGAAAGAGTCTGCTCTTTCTGGGCAATTCTGTTTTCAGCTTGTCCTATTCTACTGTTTTTTTCATTAATAACCTTTTCATGTTCCGATTTTAGTTGAAGAAACCGCTCTTTTGCCTGAAGTATTTTTTCTTTTCTTATCACTTCAGCCTCGGCTTCTGCTTCACTTATTATTTTACGGCTTTTATTTCTTAATGCAATCTGCCAGATGAAAAATGATCCGCCAAAACCTAAAATCAGGGCTGAAATACATATTACAATCAAAAGCCCATTACTAATTGTTCCTATAATTAATGTCATCATCTATTGTATTTATTATATATATATGAATAAAAAACCCGCAAAGTTCCTCCAGATTTTATAAAACCCCATGTCTGAATGGCTGGAGCTACTAATCCAGTTTAAACGTCCACTGTTCCACGATTAGGGGAAACCCGACGAATCGGGGTGAGGCCTGTTCTACCTGAACTAAGAGTTGCTCCAAAGTTTTAACTGTTGAGTTTCAAAAATGAATGAAGAAACAATGCGGGCAATTTAATTTTCTATTTTAAAGAACGCTGTTACTCTGCTAAGTCAAGAACTGAATCAATTTTTTGTATCAGTTCCTTTAATGCATCGGGAAGATAGTCTTTGTCAAGCTTTTCTTCTTCTTCTGTAAGTTTGATCACATACTGCAGGGAAGCCATTGCCAAAAAATCCTGTACATCCTTATCTGTGTACCTCTGTTTGTACTGCAATACCTTTTCATTTATCATCCTGGCTGCTTTCCTGATCTTCTCCTCATTTTCCCGTTCGACCTTCAATGGATAATATCTGTCCGCCACATTGACCCTGATTGAAAGTTTATCATCCATTACAATATCTTATCTGTTTAAAAGAGCAACACATTTGTCAATTTCCCGCACCAATTCGGTTATTTTTCTCTTAGCTTCATGAGCGTTTTCTCCTTCACCCAATAATGCTTCTGATAATTTAACCCGTTCGTATTTAATTTCTAATTCTTTTAGTTTTTCCTCCCGTTCCTGAAGCATTCCTTTTAAAACATCATTCCCTTTCTTTAATTCCGATACTTCACTTTTCAGACTGTTATGCCGATCCAACAATTCATCCAGTTTTCTGTTTAAAATTATTAATTCTTCGTAACCCTGACCGGACATATTAAATTCTTTAGGACAAAATTAACATAGTTAATGATATTTTCAAAAAATTGACTGAAATAGTTTGCCTTAACGAACCAGAAGTATAGCTTTGCTGCTCTGTATTTTTAAAATTGTAATGTGATGCTCCTGATACGACTTTATATATTCAGCATATTGTTTTACAGTACATTAAATGATATTCCAAAAGACAAATCGATTTTTATCTCTCCGCTAAAGATACCTGAATTCTTATCATCAAACTTCGGCGAATTAAGGATTGATCATTTTCATTCCGGTTTAGATATTAAAACACAGGGTGTTACAGGAAAAGAAGTGGTTGCCGCAGCTGAGGGATATATTTACAGGATTGGTGTTTCTCCTACTGGATTTGGAAACGTTTTGTTTATAAAACACCCTAATGGTTATTCAACTGTATACGGACATCTTGAGAAGTTTGCTCCAAAAATTGAAGAATACGTCAAGGCCAGGCAATATGAGAAAAAAAGTTTCACCATTGTTCTATGGCCGACTAAAGATGAGTTTCCGTTCAGGCAGGGAGAACTGATAGCTTATTCAGGAAATTCAGGGGGATCAGGGGGACCACATCTGCACTTTGAAATTAGAAAATCAGAGAACGAAAAACCAATTAATCCTTTGCTGTTCGATTTGGGAATAGTCGACAATATCAAACCCATTATCGACATGATTGCTATTTATCCTATTAACAGGCATTCCCTGATCAACAAACGGAATTCTGTGAAAAAAATAAACGTCTCAGGAAGCCATGGTGCTTATTTTATTCCTCCTGAGAATGAAATTTCGGTCAGCGGGATGGCGGGTTTTGGCATCAAAACGTACGATATTCTCGATGATAGTCCGAACAGAGTCGGAGTCTATTCTATAGAACTATCGATTGACAGTATTTCAATTTATAAATATATCATGGATGGATTTTCATTTGCTGAATCGAGATATATAAATTGTCACATTGATTATGAATCATTTATGCGGGAGAATATTTATATTGAAAGAATGTTCGTTCTGCCCGGTGACAGGTTAAGTGTTTACAAATATGTATCCAACCGCGGTATTTTCAACTTTAATGATGGAAAGACACATAAAGCTGAAATTGTGGTAACCGATGTTTACAACAACAAATCGTCTTTGTCATTTCGGATAAAGTCACAGCCAGAGAAGATACTATCAGATCCCGATCTGACTCATCCGGATGTTACTGTTATGCCTTATAACAGGAGTAATAAGTTTACCTCTGAAAATATAATGGTCAATATTCCTTCAGGAGCGCTCTATGACACATTAAATTTTTCATTTAAAAAGGAAAACGGGACAAAAGATATGTTATCCGATATTTTTTATGTGCATAATAAATTTACTCCGGTTCAAAAATCTTATAAGCTCTCAATTAAACCACGCAGGGTACCTGCCGGACAAGAATCTAAAATGCTGATTGTCCAGCTCGATGATGATCTGAAAAAAATTGCAACAACCAGCACCTGGGACGAAGGGTATCTTTCTGCCGATGTTCTTTCATTTGGCAGATACTTCGTCGGAATTGATACGATAGCGCCATATATTACAGCCAATGGCCTTGTCTCAGGGG
>Ga0182010_10001079_pt1 | contig 14743 bp, 9 predicted proteins | sample 611E1MmetaG_FD_120488 | JGI IMG/M metagenome (GOLD analysis project Ga0182010, IMG submission 120488) | Permafrost microbial communities from Stordalen Mire, Sweden - 611E1M metaG | ecosystem: Environmental > Terrestrial > Soil > Wetlands > Permafrost | place: Sweden: Stordalen | collected...
ATAAATAATCCATATGAATTAGAAGTTTATCGAAATTCTCAAATATTAAATGCCAGTATTAGGGGATAAGTGCTACAAATGTAATCAGAGGTGAATATCGAAATCTCGTTGTTGAGCCTTATTCAGCGGTTTGAGTTGAATCATTTCGAAATAGAAGTATATTCTTATGGAGTTATAATTATGGTAAAAAAATTTACTAAGAAGGGAAGAATTTCCAGATCATCAGGTAGGTTCGGTCCCAGGTATGGGAGAAAGGACAGAAAGCTTGTGGCGGATCTGGAAGAACGTATGCGAGCCCCACATGTATGTACTAGATGTGCTCGTCCGACGGTGAAAAGGATAGGGACGGGAATATGGAAATGCAGCAAGTGTGAGTATACCTTTGCTGGTGGAACCTATATTCCTTTCACTAGTGTTGGTCAGACCTTGTTGCGCACGATGAAGAACATTATCGAGGCAAAATGAAAATTTTAAGGTTGTTGTTTTATGGGTTACAAGTGCACTCGATGTAAACAAAAAGTTGAAGTAGATTACGAGTACACAGGCATAAGATGTCCGTACTGTGGACATCGAATCTTAGTAAAAGAGCGTCCTACAACTATCAAATGCATCAAGGCCGATTGAGGCGTATGTTAATTAATGCGGCTAAAGAGTTATGATTGTTAAAAAAGAAAAGATCTTTTAGAAATATGAGATTTTTTTATTATTTTTCTAGATTTTTGATTCATTGCAGCCAAGTGTTATTGTAATTAATTCAAACATCGGCCATTCCACAGGGGATTAAAAAATATCAGGAATATAAGCTCTTACATTATCCTGGCGTGGATCTGGAGGAATTTATAATCAATTTATCACTTCTTTAGCGTTGAATGTCACAAATTCCAGGTTCTTTTGATCGGGGATGAGGGTAATCACCGCCTCATTTTGTTTTCGTTCAATCCTCTAAGTCATCTCTTTTTCGTAAAATTAGTTTTTTTGGCACCATGGGCAGAGGTGTTGGCCCCCACAATTTTGCAGGGATGTAATGTACATTGGAGTTTTAACAGTTTTATCCATGGCTATGGTCAGATCATCTATCACATAAGCTAGTGCCTGAGTATCGATACAACATAAAGGATCCCGATAAACCTCTGATTTTCACGAATCATTTATATCCAACTTATATAAATATGATAAAATTTCGGAGTTTATCGAAATTCTCAACAAAATAAATTATTCTAGACTGCAGCATTAAATCAGGCAACTACATAAAGATAACAAAAAATAAGCAAAGAAAGAAAGTAAAACATATACTTTTATTGATCTTTGATTTAATAAATAAGGAGGTAAATAAAATAATTAAAAAGGACTCTTAAAAAATATTTAAGCATAGATTTGTGCTGGACACTACAGCACTAACGGATCTGCAGACACGTGAGGTCATGGGCTATACTTCTCTTTGTGAAGGAAGAAAGAGATTCTTGATCTGATAGCCGATGCCCGCCTGCAGTTTGGAATAAGTTGTTACGTACCCTATCCATCAGTATACAAGGAGATGTATGAATTTACAATTAGAAATGGCTGTGACAGAGAGGGTATAGCCAAGATGGATACGTGGCTGGTGAAAAAATCTCCTGATCGCTATAGAGTAGATGTAACCTCTCAGATATTCCACGAATATGTATCTCATATGCGAGAAAGGATTGACCGAGGAATGGGAGTTGCAGAGGATGCGGTCTGGGAGGCAGCTACTGCATGTCTCTCTATTGAATATTCGCACAGTAAAGGAAAAGAATATAGAGAAGAGATTGAAAGAGAAGTAATTGGTGGGATCATCGGCAAATTTAGGAACAAGTATCGTGCCACTCTAAGGTATGGAATTCTTGACAGCGCTCCTGATATTGATGTCCTGATTCTTGCCAAGGAGCTTGATGCAGCAGTTATTGCGAGTGATTATGGAATTGAAAAATGGGCAGAACAACTTGGAGTCCGTTTTGTACCTGCAAATACTTTCCCTATGATGATTAAAGAGTATCTGAAGCATCTTCCTGAGAATGAAAGTGAATCCTAGCCTGAAACTAAGATCAAAGAAAAAAGGAACATATGAAATAGATCAAATTAATTTAACAAGTTTACTAATTTTTGAAGCTCGGATAACAATAATTATCTTGAAATAGGATTAGAAGTGTAATTATCCTCACTCATAGGGTTATATCTTCATTTATATGGTCATGTTTTCATTGATTCCTAAGTTTGACAGTTGAGTAAATATATGTTCCTTTGTTTTTGTTGTTCTGTTCAATTAATACAATCTCAAAACTGAGAACATTCCCTACAATTCCTAACAGCTGGAATTCTGCAGATATACACAGGTGTATAATTTGTTTGCCTATTTACCCACTATTTTTCATTGAAAGTTAGATTAATTTTTAAGCTACTTTCATGTTGAGAAACTAGATGGCATTTTTTGTACATCTGCGGAAAGTAGGTAAAATAATATGGAATTCCTATCGGATAGATTCTTACTGTTCAATTCTTTTATATGATACTTAATTTTGGTGAGATTTTTAGCAAACCTAATGAAAGGTTTTGGATTTAAGTAATTTATTGGTAGCTTGCTGAGCTATAAGCTCATCGGTAGTTTTAGCATCAAAGAAGCTGGCAAATGGTTAAATCTGGAAGAAATTATTGACATCTTTAATCTTGAAAAATTCAATGAAAAAGTTCTTTATATAATTCTTGAAATTTTGTGGGATAACAAAGAGGAAATTTTATTTATATTCTGATCAGTCTATTTTAGGTTTATAATATTGAAGAAATGGATCTAAATTTGGATGGACAATTAAAGTTCTCCAAGTACTAAATATAAACTTGGTAAGTATGGATCAGTAAAGATCATAAAACTGACAAGTTACATATAACTGTTGGAGTTAGTAAACTCAAGAACTTATAAACATACCTATTGTAGTTACAGTGAATGGAATCAACGTTCTTACTAGCAGCATTTTTCTGGCACTTATAATCAGATGAAACGTAGACTCACACAGGTGCTCTTACTATTTTTGATGAAGGAGTTTATATCGCAAATAATATTTAATTTTTGCAACAAAAGAAGATGAAGTACCTAATCTAAATGAAACTTTTCATCTAGTTCTTTAGCAATACTGTAAGCAGAAAAAGCTGGGATTTCATCTACTCTGAAAGTAGTTATGATCTTTTACATCCTTCTGCGTGGAGATATCTTGCGGGTAAGATTCAGCTACAGTAGTTAGTATGGCTTTTTCAACTCTCAAATATTTTTCAAACATACATGTTTCAACAGGAAACTCGCAGAACGTTTATATACTATTTATATGTATTTGATGAAATTTCCTTACTTTCCATGTTTATTTTTTTCCTGAATTAAATTGATTATTTGTCTGTTTAGGGTTACTATGAGATCACTGAGGATGCCAAAAATAAACATCTGCAGACCGAATATTGTGAACAGGGCTGTGAGAACAGAAAGTTGGACACGTGTGACTCCCTGGAACCACTGGGATATCACAAAGACTCCCGAAATCAGGCCTGCCAGAATAAAAAAAGAGCCTATGATCCCAAAGTAAAACATTGGATTATGTACTTTTGCAAGCCTGTAGATAGTAGAACCAATTCTGAACCCATCTTTTAACGGACGTAGTTTGGTTGCACCTTCTTTGTTTCTAGGGAGGTAAGTAATTGGGACTTCTAGAACCCTCTGCTTTTTAAGGATGCATTCTACAGAAATTTCAGTCTCAATTTCAAAGCCTGTTTTGTTAAGTTCCAGTTCCTTCAAACTCTCAAGAGTAAATGCACGATAACCTGAGAGAATGTCCTTTAAATTTACACCGTATGCAATGCCAAAAAAAATGTTTATTAGACGGTTGCCCATCAAGTTAAGCTTTGTAAAAGCTCCTGGAGAATAATTTTCAAGCCGGTTACCAATTACATGGTCGGCTCTTCCTTCCTGAAAAGGTTCGAGAAGAGATGGAGCTTCACGAGCAAGATATGTGCCGTCCCCATCAACCATTACTACATAAGGGCTATCTATAAGCCTAAAAGCCTGGATCACCGCTTGTCCTTTACCTTTTCCGGTCTGAATGATAACTTTTGCTCCTTCAGCTTCCGCAATTTGACTTGTGTCGTCTTTGCTGTTTCCGTCAATCACCAGAATATTAAAAAACCCCTCTTTTTTGAAATCTTCGATAACCTGTCCTATTGTTGCAGCTTCGTTCAGAGTGGGAATAAGAATACATACGTCTACGCTGTTCAAGTTTCACACATATCCTTTGCTTGAATCATACGTGTGTCGCAGAGTCCATTTTATTGTGGACTTTCGACAATCTCCTTTCCCATAGAAAAGAGTCCATGAGGGGTATATAGTTAATGTGATAGATTGATGGTTCTTATAAAAGGCCCATGTTGTCAAGCTGCTGGCGGACGACTTTGACACCCTTTTCGCAATCTTGAGGGGACTTGCCACCTGTAACGACCAATTTTCCGGAACTGAAAATCAGAACAACTACCTTGGGTTCGTCGATCCTGTATACAAGTCCTGGAAACTGCTCGGGTTCATATTCAATGTTTTCCAGTCCAAGCCCAATTGCTATTGCATTAAGATTCAGGATGGTGTGCAGGTCTGCTGAAGCAACAATATTCTGAACAGTAATATCGGGATTTTCTAGGGTCTTGATTCCTATGCTGTTCAGCTTTTTTGCCATATTACCTATAACTGTGTGCACATCGGCTACATTTTTTGCTCCTGTACAGACAACTTTTCCAGAGGTAAAGACCAGAAATGCAGCTTTGGGATCTGAAACTCTGTAAACGAGTCCAGGAAACTTCTGCTTATTGTACTCAGCCCCTTCGAACTCAGATTCTATTACCATTAAGTCGAATTCTTCAGCGAGTTTAGTGGATGCAACCACGTTTTCGATCTTTATACTAGATTCGCTCATTCGTCAACCCTCAGTATATAAAGCAAAAGTAATATCCTCTAACCGGTATATAAAGCTATAGTTAAATGCCCCGTATGGTTTATAAATACTTTATATATGAAATACAAATCAAGCAGAAATATTTAAATTAACGTTCCAGCTTTTCTAAAAAATTAAGAGAAATTAAGGCTGCCGCATCGGTTTTTCAGGCGCCTCGGTTTTCAAATTTACTCAGACCTTTAAAAATAGAATCATATTTTTTGCATACCCTTTCGAGGAGATCGCCCTCTACATTGTGGTGAGTGGGTATTAGGATTTGCCCCCGTCTCTCTATTTTTATGTCGCTTCTTAAAGTCCCGCAGTCTGGAGCAATAAGAATGCCTTCTGAAGAAATTCCAAAAGAAAGGTCATTTATGATTTTTGAGACCATTTCAGTTGCTGGTTTTACCTTTTTCTCAATGAGAACAGAGGAAGAAACATACTTTTCCCTGGTATCCCTTATTTTCTTGAGAGTATTTTCCACTGCTTCAGGGTCTACTTCATTAGTAAGTTCCTCAGATAGTAAGGAGACTGCTTCTGCAAGATCTTCAAAGGTTGTCGAATGAATTTCAAGGATTTTCCCGTCAAAGTACTGTCTCAAAGTATCAATATAACCTACTGAGGCTACAAGAACATCAACCTCAAGCAAACGTGAGAGCTCCTCTTTTGAAGGCGAGTAGGCATTAACAACAAAGTACTCTTTAATTCCACACATGCTCATGAGAGATTCATACATAGGAGTCACAGCAATAGTTCTTTTTCCAATCCACAAGTTGATCTCACTTTGCCCACCCTGCGACTTTAGAAGTTCAAGGATTTTCTCCTTTATGGCTTTCGGATCATTTTTCATAAGCCCGAAATAATCTGCAAAAAGAGACGTCGTGGAAAGCTGCCTGCTTTTCCCGCAGGGTATGGATTCTACAAATCCTCGCTTTATCAGATCCTTAATATGATCATAAGCGCCACTCCCCCTCATATCAATAAGATCTGATTGAAGCAAAGGCTGATGATATGCAATCATCGAAAGAGTGCGGAGTTTAGGGGATGATAGCTCTTTTGGTGCAACTTCCTGCATAAGTTCTGCATATTCGGGCTTGACCTGCATAACATAACGATCTCCAAGGTTTATAATCTCGAGGGCAGATATTTTGGAAGAGTAAGCCTTCATTAGCTCCTTTAATGCCAAAAGAACAGCTTTTTTGGGTTTTCCGCTTATTTTTGTAAGCTTCTCGAGGCTTATTGCACTGCCAGCAGCAAAAAGCGCTGCTTCGATAATTTCAAATTCACACATAAGTTTCACGTCCATAAAAGGAATAAAAACTAATCAGATTATTTATTCTTCAAGTAAATTTAGCTTTATATATTTAATTAAAAAATAATTATTTTGGTACTGTTTTTTCAGGCCATTCGTCCACTTACTCGTCCAGAAAGACGTCATTTATGAAATTTGCTTCAAAAGAGTTCTGAATCTGATACCTTGAAAATTCGCTTTTTGATTCTAACTTAATCTCATGAAATAAAGGGGGATTCTTTTCAGTGGAAAAGCCAGATTCTTCTCCTGGATATATATACAATTCCCCAAATAGCTCATTCTGGAAAAGCCAAATTTTTCGGTTTGAAGCCAGAAAGAGAAGAGATAGATAATCCATAATTTGATCTTCACTTATTTTGAGGAAGCTGGAAAAAAGTACTACAGGCTGAATCATAAATAATTCTGCAAGACTGGCCCAGATAAGTACCAGCCGTGAGCTAATGGCTTCTTCATGCGCAATACCTAGGACATCACCGGTATTTAGGTGAATATCTTCATGAAGATGAAGTTGTTCTGAAGCTCTAAGAGCTTTCTTTTCATTTTTTTTGGAAATGGTTTTCTCGACTTTCTTGAGTTCAAGCATCAATTCATTGAGTGTAACTGGCCTAGTTGAAGTGCGGCGGATCGGAAACTTCGGAAGAGGAAAGTCTTCAGGTTCAGGCAGATTTAGTTCGTCTACAAAATCAGAATCAAATTCTTTAATCTCTTTTTTCTCTACTTCTAGAATTCTCGAGGATTTCATACGAAGAAGAATGGCAGAATAAAGAAGTGTTCGTGAGGAAATTCTGAGGTCCATTTTCTTGAGCTCCTCAACCCTTCCCAGGAAACTGTCGGTGAGCTGTACAATATCGATATCCCAGGGATCTATTTTTCCACCCTGAGCAAGCTCAACCAGTATGCCAAGGGGTTCATATGTCTCAAATTCAGAAATATCAATCAAATTCCAATCAATTCCAAGGTGTGAAAGAGTCTTTGGAAGCCCATAAGTTTCGGGATCTAAAAAAAAAGAGTTATTTTCCTCAGATTCACGGAAATTATGACCCGATAGGTTGGGAACTTCAATTGTCACACCCACGTTATCCATAAGTTCAGCCATTAAGCTTCACTCCAGTAATGCTAGTGATGTTATTTTCCTGCATTGTGACCCCTATTGTTCTGCTTGCAGCCTGAATCATGGGTTTTCGTAAAGAGACAACGATAAACTGAACTTTTGATCCTGAGGATTTAATTCGCCTTGAAACTCTCTCCACATTCCAACCGTCCAGAAACATATCAATTTCATCAAAGGCGTAAAAAGGAGCAGGGCGGTACTGCTGGATCGCAAAAATGAAAGCAAGAGCTGTAAGGCTTTTTTCTCCTCCTGACATGGATTCGATCCGCTGGAGAGTTTTTTCCTTGGGCTGGGCCCGGAGGGTCATACCTCCTGCAAAAGGATTAGCAGGGTCTTCAAGTAAGAGCTCACCCATGCCCTCGGAAAGCTCAAAAAAGATATCTTTAAAATTGGCATTGATGATTGTATAAGATTCCATAAAAGAATCCCGCTTTAACTGTTCGTACTGGTCTATACGTTCAAGTAGTTGCTTCCTTTCAGTAGAAAGGATATCCCGCTTTTCCTGAAGATTCAAAAGCCTGAGTTCTACCTCTTCATACTCGTCAATTGCTCTCATGTTTATTGGCTCAAGTTTCATGAGAGCTTCTTCGATTGCTTGAATCCGCATATAAATGGTTTCGTAATTTGGGACTTCATATGTTTCTTTTATGCCTCTCCTCTGGACTTCTTCAGTGAACTTTTTTTCTTGGTCAAGAAGCGCATTTCTAGTAGATGTGAGCGTAAACACCTGCAGGCTTGCATTTTCAAGGGTTGTTGCAGCAATGCTAACCCTGCGCTTCACAGTGCTGTGTTCTATATTAACACTATCTCTTTCTGTTTGAAGCTCTATCAGCTTATCGGAAAGCTCAAGTTCAAGAGTCTTCTTTTCATCAAGTTTTTCCTTGAGTTCCTTTATTTTTACCTTTAGAGAATCAACTTTTTTAAGCTTTGAGTTTTTCTTTTCATCAAGATCCTCGATGAGTTCCTTTGCATCGGCAATTTTCTGTTCAACGTATTCTTTTTCAAGCTTCAGAGCATTCAGGTTAGCCTCAATATCCCAGATTCTACCTTCAAGTCTTCTTAGTTCCTGGTCAACGGACTCCAGCTTTTTATTGATCTCAGGTAGAGGAGAATCAGCAAGTTTTGCCTCAAGTTCGGAAATATGTGCTTCAATTTCAGCTGTAGATTTTTCTTTTTCGCTTTTTTCTGCAATAATTTTATCCATCTCAACCCGAAGTTCAGTCCTTGAGTTCTCGATTGCTTTAAGATCTGTTTGCTTAGTTTCCAGAAGTTCTGCAAGCTTGGTTCCTCGGCCTGCGATTTCCTCAAGCTGGTATCCCTTTCGAGAAATCGTAACCTCATAGTCCCTAATTTTCCGGCTCAATTCAAAAAGATGACTTTCAATGTTATCCTGTTTGCTTATAGCTGCAGTCCGGCTTGTATCTAAAGAATTTATCTCTTCTGCAAGCTCAAGAAGTTTATCTTTTTCCGCAGCCTCAAAGGTAATTCCAGATTTTGAAGAAAGGAACCCTCCTACCATTGCCCCGCTTTTTTCCAGGAGTTCCCCTTCAAGGGTAACCATTCTTGCCTTTCCCATGAGTTGACGAGCACTGGCTAAATTTTCCATCACAAGGGTATCCTGGAAAACATACCAGAAGGCAGGTTCAAAATGAGGATCAAATTCGAGAAGATCAATTGCATATCCTATTACACCATTTTCATAATTGAGATTTTCAAGACGTCTAGATTTTTTCATTTTGTTGATTGGAAGAAAGGTAACTCTCCCTCCTTTTCTGCGCTTTAAGTATTCGATTGCTTCAGCAGCTTCGGCATCAGTGTCTACAATAATTGCTTGCATTCTATTTCCTGCGGCAATTTCCAGAGCTGTTGCATACCTCCGGTCCACTTTTCCCAGCTGGGCAATTGTACCATGAATTCCGAAAAGTTCCTCTTGCATAAAAGCTTCGATCACCATTTCGACAGCTTTGGAATAGCTTCCTCCTTGTTCAGATGCCCTGATCCTCGCTTCAGTAATTGCATATTCTTGCTGCAGGCTATGAAGCTTGCTCTCGAGTTTCCTGATATCTTCCTTGATTCTGAAATGACTGCCTTCGATATCGTTATTATCTTTTATAAGAGATTCCATATTTTTGGAGAGCTTTTCGATTTCATACTGGACAGAAAGTGTGTCACTATCGGAACTAGAGACTGCTGCTTCGGCATCTAGGATCTGTTTTTCGATCTCCCTAAGTTCCGAAGATCTTCTCCTGAGAGTATCTAAAAGTCTGTCCTCAGTTCGAATGAGCTCATTCCTCTCATTCTTTATACTCTCAAGTTCCCTTCTGGCAGCCATGAGCTCGTCTCTTGTTACGGTAAATTTTGTATCCACATCAGCAATCCTGCTGTGGAGTAATATGCACTCTGTTTTGCGCTCGGAAAGCTCTGATGATATACTATCCTTTCTAAGGTTTTCAACTTCTATTTTTTCTTCAAGTTCCTTGATGTTGTTCTTGTTAGAATCGATATCTATAAAGGCTTTCCGGCGTCTCGAGTCAGCTTCCTCAAGTTCAGCTTCCGAAAGTTCAATGCTATCTATACAACGCGAAATTTCTCCCTTGATCTCTTCTATTTCCCTCTTGACGTGGAGTTGTTCATCTTCCCCTTTTTTGCGGATTTCAAGAGAAATTTTTTCAAGAGTCTCTTCAAGAGCTTGGATTTCCTGTGTTCTCTCGTTTAGCAAAGCCTGCACTTTTTCGAGATGTTCTTCTTTTCTGGCAAGTTCGTTATTCACGTTATTCAGTTCAATCCTTGCATCCTTTAGTTTAGAAAGCAAAATGTAGCCCTCAAAGTTAACTTTTTCAGCCTTGAGTGCCTGGTATTTTAAGGCTTGATCACGCTCTCCGGTCAATTTTCCCAGTTGAATTCTTACTTCCTCTAGAATTATATCAACACGTTCGATTTGCTGTCTGACAACTTCCAGTTCTCCAAAAGATTTTTGCTTGCGTTCTTCAAATTCCGTAACCCCTGCAATTTCATCGATAATCTTTCGCCGTTCTACAGAGGTCATGGAGATAATCTGTGTGACATCCCCTTGCATTACCACATTATAACCTTCAGGAGTCACACCGGCTTTTGCGAGCTGAAAATGTATCTCTCCAAGGTTTACATTTCTTCCATTGAAGTAAAAGTAGCTATAGTATCCGCTTTTAGTCCGCCGGACCTTTCTTGAGATCTCAACTTCGTCAAGTTCCAGAGGTAGCTTGTGGTCGGAATTGTCAAAAAGAATCGTAACTTGGGCAAAATCAGGTTTTTTTGCTTCTTCACCGTTGTAAATCAGATCAGTGAGTTTCTCGGCTCGAAGAGTTCTGGAACTTGTAAGCCCTAGTGCAAAGAGAATCCCATCTATTATGTTTGATTTTCCACTACCATTAGGGCCGGAAATTGTGGTAAAGTCGTTATAAAATGAAATCTTTACTTTTTTTCCGAAGGATTTAAAATTAACGAATTCAATCTCTTTTATGTACACAGAATGCCTCTTTAATTTGCGTTTTTGAGGATGTTTCTGTTTTTAAGCCTCAATCTGCTCTGGAATTTTTCCGGCTGCAGATGATAAGTTCGACGTCCTCTTTTTCTCTCGTTTCCACAGACTCTTTTACTAAATGCTTTTTTGGAGCCTTTTCAGCAATTATATATTCACACTTATAATCATCTGCAGGTCTTGTTCTTATAAAATCTACCTTTTCAGGGGCATTATGCCTCATAGTGGATAGCTTTTTGGTAGATTGCTGTCTCATAGGCTCCACTCTCCTCGAAAGCTGCTGATTTATATTGCCTTTATATAGCTTTTTATCCCCGCTCTCGGCAATGATATATTCACATTTTGGTTCAATTTTGTCTTTATCTTGTTCTTTTGGCTCTACCTCTTCAAGCTTTAACTGAACTTTTGCACTGGTGCCTGGTAGGTGGGTAGAAGCTTCCCCAAAATCAATCATTCTATCTGTTGGAGTTTCTTTTTTAAATTCTGAGCTATGTCTAATCTTTCTGGAAAGAGAAGTGTGATCCAGAGGATCTTCAAATGAAGGAACTAAAACAGGAGAGAAGGGTTCAAGAGTAGTGCTTTTCATATCCTCTAGTTTTTTAGTGAGATTTTCGATTTCTGTTCTCAGTTTTTTCACAATCATTTTTTGGTCAAGTAATTCCCGAATGAGACCGTCTTGAACTCCCGCTAGTTCCCTTAGCCGTCGATCAGTTGTTTCCAAATTATTTTTGTTGGAAGTATTCCATTCCATTTTCAAATCATTGAGGATGGAAGCCTTGAGTAATGCAGGATTAGGAATTTCTATCAATTCAGTTCTGATGTTGGAAAGTATGGTATCCTTTAAGTATTGCTGATCGGAAATTTTTTCCATTTCGGCTCGCAGTTCGTTGAGAACCGAAACCTTAATAGATTTCTTGAGAGTCTCAAGCTCCTCACAGCTTATTGACATTCCCCTTTTTGGTATATTGTGCACGTCCCTCTGTCTAGTTCTCATAAAATACCTCATATCTGGTCCACATCTTTGATTGCCAGCAGTTTTTTGCCAGCAGGGCATATCAGCATAATTATAGAAAATTTATGTAAACTCCTAAATTTTGTTATATGCTTATAAATGATCTATAAATGACTCGTAAAAATCAGAGGTCTATCTAAATCCTCTCTAGTAAATTGATTCTCTAAGACAAATCTAAATAATATGTATAAATTACATGTGATCTTACTTTATATATATATGGTGATTGATAGTAGTTTTTCATTCTCAAATTAAGTCCCTTTTCCTTATATTATTAATAAGAATAATTCGAAGATCTTTCCATCTTATGGGGAATATTCATCAATCTAATTCTAAGCGTTGTAACATTCAAACTCTTGTTATATGGTAAATAATTTGCATAGTTCTAATCACAAAATTTGTAAATTTCTCACATATTGATTCATTTTTGATCAAAATATCAGAATTTAGCGTAGACAATACAATAAGTTGGATAAACGCCAATACTTTGAAAGACAAATAACTATTAATATATTTAAAAGAAGAAAGATGTATATATAATTTACTCGCGAAAAAATATAAAACATGGATAATTTTGCGATTCGACTATATAATCAGCCAATCTGATATATTTCTATTTATAATTCATTCATGCTTAACATCTAAAATAATATTAGATTCAATATTCTTTTTCATTTTAATTGTTTGAAGGCGGTTGACTGTTAAAGATGAGAAATGAGATTATTTTTAACCTATTCAAGGTAATTTTAAGGATTGGATACAATAATCACAAGGAAGTAAATCAGAAAATTTATTGTGAAGACTTAGAATTGATCGAATTTTGAAGGAGAAGAAAAAGCACGACACTATATATATTCATTAATATAGTTTACCCACACAGGACCCTAAAATATCTAAAGAGGAGTGCATACAATTGTCTAAACATAACATTTGAGGCTCACAGGATCAGCGGAATTATTGAGTGAAGTTATCTTGCAGATTTTTTTCAACTTCCTTGCTCTTACTAATTTAATAAAATTTATCTTGGGTAAACTATATAGATATTTATGTTAATTTTCAATGGACAAAATAACACAAACAAAGGCATTTATTTTTACTCAACTGTCATATTTAAATTTGGAAGCTGAGAAAATAGAGGTTACAATATGAGCTACAGTTGAAGTGAAAATATGATTCAAAAGGAATAACCTTAAGATAGATTCTTCAAAATATATTTTCACCACCGTATTCTATAGACTTCTCGAATTCTTACTCTTTTGTAGAGAATTTTACATCTCCTTTTTCGATGAGGAGTTTAAGGTCTTCCATGCTCAAACGAGCGTTTTTATGGAGCTTTTCGCGAGCATTGCTATGTTTTTGATTTACTTTGTGCTCATCTTTAGTGAGCTGCAAGTCCTTCAACCTGTCAAGATATAGGGAGATCTCATTCCGACTGCTAGCAATATTAGTTTTAAGTGGGTCAATTTTTTCCTTGATTTTATTTATATTTGTGATATTTTCTGAAAGCAGGGCGTGGTACAGATTTGCTTCTTTTCGGATTTCGTCCGCAGACTTGAAATTTTCGAGCATTTCTAAGTGGCAGACCTGAGATTCATCAGAGAGTGCCTGGATTTTTTCATGGAATTCATCTCCCTCTTTATGGATTCCCTTAGATTCTCTATAACTTTCCTGAATTTGTGCGTGCAATTCATTTGCCTTTTTTGCAGCTTCAAGGCGTTTGCTGAGGTCATTCAATTTCTGAAATATCTTAATTTCCACTACAAGAAGAAGTTCTTTATTAAGGAAAGCATCGAGCTCAGCTTCATAAACATTTGAGATAGATTCCATGCTTCCATGGGAAAGTTTATTGCACTCATCCCGTTGTTCTTTGAGTACCGCAATCCCAGAAAACAATTCTTGTGTCTTTGAGTTTACCCCACTCCTTTTTTCCTTATACTTGCCAATTGCCCTGTTAATCTCGTCTCGTTTACGTCTGAGTTCCTGCGCTTTTGCAACCTTTTCTTTTACCAGCTGGTTCAAAAAGTCTCTCTTTTCCTTCAGTTCGTCTACATCAGTTCTATTTATTTTTAGTTCTTTAAATATCGAAGCTAACTGACGTTCGCTTTTCTCTATCCTGCTTCTGATTTCGTTTACCTTTAACTTCAGCTCCCGTTCGCTAAGGTTTGAAAGGTCGGCCGTTGCAATTCCTGTGGTTGAAACGTCGTTGTCCATGTACTACCACTCGCATGTTTCCGAAAAATGGTTATTTTTTCAATTTTTCCCAGTAATCCAGGGCTTCTTCATGATTTTTTATTTTGCTATTGAGCCATTTGTGCTGGGATTTACTTTTCGAAATCTCTTCATCTTTGATGCTATCATCTTCTTCAAACTGTTTTTCAGATTCTACTATTCCTTTTAGTTCGAGATTTGAATTTCTGGCTTCCTCTAATCTAACCTGGATTTGTAGAAGAAGATTTTCTTCAAACTCAGTTACCCGAAAAGTTCCACGCAGATTTTCTATAAATAAGCCCTTAAGTTTCTGTTCCTCTTCAGGTTCTATCTGGCCTTTGAGTTTTTTAATATCTTCCTTGAGTTTATTGGCAGTTATTTGGTTGAGTTTCGGGAAAATCTCCCTTTCAAGCAATGCTTCTGCTTGATGGTAAAACTGTTGCCGTTTCTCCTTCAGGATTTCGTTTCTCTCCATAAACTTGATTCTGGAATTCTTTAAATTTTTAGCGCTCTCTTCTATCTGGTTCAATTTGCTGTTTAGTTCTTCGAATTCCTTTCTATCATCTTCCAGAAACCTTCGGTGTTTTTCCACAACGTTTGATATCAGCTC
>Ga0182010_10001080_pt1 | contig 14703 bp, 12 predicted proteins | sample 611E1MmetaG_FD_120488 | JGI IMG/M metagenome (GOLD analysis project Ga0182010, IMG submission 120488) | Permafrost microbial communities from Stordalen Mire, Sweden - 611E1M metaG | ecosystem: Environmental > Terrestrial > Soil > Wetlands > Permafrost | place: Sweden: Stordalen | collected...
CTCGTGATCCCGAAGGTGAGCCACGCTTTGACCGTGGCCGCAGGGACCGTCCAGGTCTGGGTTCCGAGCGCCAGCGGGACATCAGTCACCATCTTCTGAACGAGAGTGATCGCCTGCTGTGCCTGAGCGTCGGTGACGCGCGGCTGAAGGTCGACGAAAGCGCCGCCCGTCTGGAAGTCCGCGGCGGCTGCAGGCTTGCTCAACTCCGCCAGGATCGAAGCCGCGATCGCGGCTTCGTCGATGCCATGTCCGGCGACTCCGGGGACCACTTTGTAGCCCGAACCGTCGGTTACGACCTGAGCGTCCGTGGGCAGGGCCGCATTTGAGCCGGTTAGGGCACGCAGGCGAGTCGCGAGGAGCGTGGGATCGAGCTTCACCATGAGCGGAACGTTGTCGCCGGTGGCGACGGCTCGGACTGCAGCGGCTGCGTTCGTGATCGGATCGCTGCCCTGGCGTCCAACCTCGAGAGCCGCGTTGGCCATTGCATCCACGTCCGGACCGCGGCCCATCTCTTTGTAGGTGATCTTCGCGGTTCCGACGGGCGTCGCCACCGTGACCTGGCCGTCAGAAAGGTATCCGTACTCAGACGTGAGCTTGGCGACGGCCTGTTCCCGGGTCAGCCCCGAGAGATCGACGCTGCCCACGTGCACGCTCGGCAGGATTCGGCCGTCGTACATCCGCGACACGCCGAGTGCCACGGCGGTGCCAAGCGCCAGAAACGCGACCACTGCGATCACGAAGGCGAACAGGAACGGCAGAGGACGAATGCCCGCCCCACTCTTGGGCTCGGCGGCCTTCCCCGACACGGACGGCCCTTCTGTGGCCTCCGTCAGCTCCGATTCTTCGAGCGGATCCGTGGTCATCATTCTTCCTTCTTACGGCGCCCGGCCGCGCCTCGGGGCATCAGTGCAAAACGGCATGGAATAGCTGGCTCGGATAAAGTTGCGGGCTATCAGCGATAGACGCGCAGTCGCCTCTGCCGGTGACGCCGTTTTCGGTTAATCCTTGAGCGGGGGGGTTCAGTATGTCACTCCCCCAATGTGGGGTGTAGCTACCCGTACCCTCACTCAACCAATGCGGGAGTGTCAGCTAATCTCTCTCGGCAGCACAACGACGCGGCGGTTGGGCTCTTCCCCGATCGACTGCGTAGCTACTTTGCCGTGTTCACGCAGAGCAAGGTGGATCCAACGCCGCTCGAGAGCCGGCATCGGTTCGAGTTGAAGCATCTTGCCGGTCGTCATCACCCGCTCGGCGGCTCTGTTTGCCAGGTCGCGCAGCTGGCGCTCGCGTCGGCCGCGGTAGTCTTCGACGTCGACCAGAACTCGTGTCCACTCGCCGACGCGTCGAGACAGCAGCAGGTTCACGAGATGCTGCAGGGCAGACAGGCGCTCGCCCTTGCGGCCGATGAGTGCGCCGAGAGCTTCCTTCTCGTTCCCTTCGCCGACGACGTTGAGGCGATTCGTCTCGCCTCCTTCGATCTCGACGCGGACCTGGAAGTCGAGCTTGGCCATGAGCTGCTCGAGGATCTCCTTGGCGGCGGCGATTGCCTCCGGCGTCACTTCCGCCGACTCGTGCCGCTCGACCGGTGCCGCGTCGCGGGCGGCCGCTACTTCGGCAAGCTCCTTCGCGGTGAGGCCGGGCTGGGGGCCGCGCTGACCCGAGTCCTCGCGAGGGCGCGACGGCATGGGACGGCGGCCACGATCGCCACCGCGGTCACGGTCGAAGGAAGGGGCCCCTGGAGCGCGATCGGGCCGACCCTGCGCGGGGCGCGGGCCGGAATTGCGTATCTGGCCCGCGTCAGGACGCCGATCGGGCGGGCGGGAACCGCGGTCGCGGTCGGGGCCGCGGTCATCACGCCACGCCGGACGTGCGCCTCGGTCGCCCCCGCGGTCGCGGTCGGGCATACGCGGACGCTCCTCCCGGTCCCGGTCGTGGCTCGGGGCGGGCAGCGGAACCTGGGCGGCGGCCTCGCGCTTTGGGGCGCTGCCGCCGAGCAGGGATCGAGGCGCTGCCAGCACGCGAGCCGGCTCCGCCCCCATGCCGAGAACTCCCCGGCTACCGGGCGTCAGGATCTCGAAGTCGATCTCGTCGAGGCCGGCCCCGAACTCCTCTCGGGCGTTTCGAAGGGCCTCTTCCACCGTCTTGCCGGTGAACTCGCGGTAGACATCGCGAAAACCAGTCATGTCAGCGTCGTCTCCCTCGTCGGCTTTGCCGCCGCTGGGCGTTGGGCCGAACCGTTGAGGCCGCCGATGCCGCACGCTCTACCGGCTTCAGCCGGGTAGCCGCCAGCGACTTACCCGCTTCGGGGGGCTGAGGCATCGTGACCTGGAATCTGGGGGTGTATCCACGGGCGAAGGACGGCGTCCATCCGAAGAGAGGGAACATCGAACCCCACCCGACAATGAGGAACTGTTGTATGAGCGAGAAGACCGAAGTCGTGATCCAGTACACGAACAAACCGGCGGGAAGGAAGCCGCCGTACAGGATTGAGATGAAGGGAAGGAAGATCATCATCGTCCGCTGGCTGCTGGCCGAAGGATCGCTTTCGGCTGCAGGCGGCATGAGCATTCGGCTCTGAACGAACTGCAGGAGCGCCGAGACGATAGCGATGGCGCTCACACCCAGGACGAAGAAGCCCAGGTTCAAGTCGAAGATCTTCTGGGGCTGGCCCATGTCGACACCCAGGAAGCTCGAATTGATGCACGGGGCGAACTTGTTGACGTCGCCGTTGCTGAGGATGTTGCCGCAGGTCAGGGGCAACTTGGCGCCGAATACGGTCAGCATCGCCCTCGGGTCATAGTTGGTGAGACCGTCGCGAATGACCCAGTACATCGGGAACAGCAGGCCCATCTGCAGAATCGACGGCAGGCAACCCGCGGTGGGGCTGACGCCGCGTTCCTTGTAGAACGCCTGCGTGGCCGTGTAGACAGCCTGGCGGTCGCCCTTGTAGCGGCGCTGCAGCTCCTTCGTGAGCTCCCGGAGTTCGGGAGCCAGCATCTGCATGCGCTTCTGCGACACGATCTGCTTGGCAGAGAGCCGCATGGTCAGCAGTCGGATCACGAGGGTCATGAGAACGATCGCGATGACGACGTTTCCCGTCAGCGAGTACAGACCAGCGAGTAGCAGGAACAGGCTTTGGAAGATGGGCGTGAACAGCCAGGCAAGCAGGCTGCCCGGGTCTGCTCCGACCTGCGCCTGCTTCAGAGCCACGGGCTCAGTCCGGGTCGGGGACAGCGACACCGTCGGCGACGCATTCGAGGCCGCGGATGCGCTGACAGTCGTCGAGGGCCCCGAGGATACGGATGCTGCGGCGACGACGACGGGGCTGGCGCCCGGGTCCGCCGCGCGAGCAGTGCCGCAGGCGACCGCGGCGATTGCGACCAGCGCCAGCAACAGACCGAGTGCGACCCACCGCGCTCGAGACATGGATCGGTGCGTGGGAGCCTTCATCCTAGCGAACAGGGTCGTAGCCGCCCGGATTCCACGGGTGGCAGCGGGCGATTCGACGCATTCCCATCCAGCTCCCTCGAAGCAGACCGTATTTGCGGATCGCCTGCTCGGTATAGACCGAACAGGTTGGCTCGAAACGACAGACCGATGGTCGCCAGGCGAACAGACGGCGATAGAGCCTGATGAGCCCGATGCCGACCGCCTTCACGGAACGGTCCGCCCTCCCAGGACGCCCCCTCGGCGGAGGAGGTTGTGCACTGCGTCCGTCAACACGTCGAAATCCGCCGAGATGACGGGCGCTCGGGCGATGATCAGAACGTCCCAGCCGGGCTGGAACGAGGGCGCCATCACCCTTAGCACCTCACGGAGTCGTCTGCGCACTCGATTTCGAACGACCGCCCCGCCGAGCTTCCGTCCGGTCGATAGTCCGAAGCGCGTTACCTCGAGGTCAGTCCTTCGGACCCGAACCACGAGCAGCGGGTGGGACCTGACGGTCCCTTCATTCTGCAACGCGGTGAAGTCCTTGGGCCTAGAGAGCATCACCATCCGCGGCGAGTTTTGGCCGCGGTCCGGTGTCAGACCGTGAGCTTCTTGCGGCCGTGCGCGCGGCGGGCGGCCAGAACCCGGCGTCCCCCGGTGGTCTTCATCCGGGCTCGGAAACCGTGTTCCTTGGCGCGATGCCTCTTCTTGGGCTGGTAGGTCTGCTTCATCGGAGGTTAGGGGGTGTCTCTCCATTCAGGCCTCGGGGTCAGCATACCCCTAAAGGCACGCGAACGCGTCTGGGCGCCCACGAGCGCTTCGACGCGTCTGCCGGCGGATTATAGGGATCGCACAAGGGAAGTGTCAAACGCGCCGGCTGGGTGGCCATCAGGACCCCTCACTCCAACTGATACTCCCGGGGAGTATACGATTCAATGGGCCGATAACCTTGATACGGCGTCGCGGCCAGTGCTATTCTTCGGCGGCCCGCAGCGCCGGGACGCTCCAAAGCATCCGCTCAGGGAGGCCAGAAAGCCCACGGATGTTCCGAACGAAAGTCTTGGCGATCTACTAACCACTGCGCCGGGCGGGGGGAGCGAACACGGTGTCCATCTCGATTTCGCTAATCCAGGTTGGGTCTTGTAGGGGATAAACGCTGCCTCCGATGGATGCGAAACAAGTCTGGCGCGCGGCAATGGGAGAGCTTCAGGTCTCCCTGTCTCCAGCCAATTTCGAAACCTGGCTACGCGATACCTCGGTTATCGACGTCGACGACAACCGCTTCAAGATCGCGGTGCCGAACGGTTTTGCGAAGGACTGGCTGGAGACCCGCTATCGCTCGCTGATCTCCCAGACCCTGGCCCGGATCGTGGGCTACAGCGTCCTGGTCGAGTTCGTCGTCCGTCCGGCGGGCGAATCCAACGTGGCGCCCGGCGGCGCCGCGAGCTCAATTCCGGCCCCCCAGGCGGTGCGCCTCGAGGCCACCCGAGTTGGTGCACCCGAGGGCGCCTCCACCAACATCAACAACCGCTACACGTTCAGCAACTTCATCGTCGGTTCGGCCAATCGACTCGCCCACGCCGCGAGCCTGTCGGTCGCCGAGCGTCCAGGCCACGCCTACAACCCACTCTTCCTGTACGGAGGCGTGGGCCTGGGCAAGACTCACCTGATGCATGCAATCGGGAACGCGGTCATGAGCCGCTACCCCCGTAAGCGGGTGGTCTACGCCACGAGTGAGAAGTTCACCAACGAATTCATCACGAGTATCCAGCAGGGCAAGATCGACGAGTTTCGGACCCGCTACCGGCGAATCGACGTGCTCCTGATCGACGATATCCAGTTCATTGCCGACAAGGAGCGGACCCAGGAGGAGTTCTTCCACACCTTCAACGCGATCCATGAAGACGGTAAGCAGATCGTGCTTTCGTCCGACCGGCCGCCGAAGGCGATCCTGACCCTGGAAGAGCGCCTGCGAAGCCGGTTCGAGTGGGGCCTCATCGCCGATCTGACCGCCCCCGACTTGGAGACCCGCATCGCCATCCTGCGGGCCAAGGCCGAGGAGCAGGCCGTCCCGGTCAGTTCGGACGTCCTGGAGTTCATCGCGCGCAAGGTGGTCAGCAACATCCGCGAACTCGAAGGCGCGCTCAACAGAATCGTCGCCTACGCCAGCATGGGTGCTATCCCAATCACGATCGAGTTGGCTCAGGCCGTTCTCTCGAATGTTCTGTACAACCCGAAGAAGCGCCAGGTGACGCCCGAGCGGATCGCGCGAGCTGTAGCCGACTATTACGGCGTCCAGATGGAGGCACTCAAGGGCCAGAAGCGCGACAAAGCGATCGTCGTGCCACGCCAGATCGCGATGTTCCTGATGCGTGAAGAGACGGACGTCTCATTGCTGCGCATCGGGGCCGAGCTGGGCGGCCGAGACCACTCCACGGTCCTGCATGCCTGCGACAAGATCAACCGGGAGATGGGCATCAACGACGAACTGCGGCGGGAGCTTGCCGCCGTCCGGGAGCTCATTTACTCCGAATAGGGCGGACGTTCGAAGCCGTCGTTGTTCTGGATGGGCCTGGGCTCAGGAGAACTGCCAACGGGTTCTCAAGACACCCCTCCGATTTCAATCTTGGTTGATAACCCGTCTAGATAGGTGGAGAAGCGACGGCTGGTGTCGAGAAACCTGCCTCCGCAGCGGAGTCAGGCGTGATCCAATAAGGCGCTCCATGTGGGCATCAACAACCCAAAGCCGTCTGATCCACTGACGGGCACTTCGCCCATCCCCAATCGAGCTGGGTTCATCCACCACTGGGCGTCTGTCGTCCACCATCCGCCCGAGCGTGACTGAGCACATGAATGCACACTCTCCACACCATGATGAAGATGATGACGGGATGAGAAGATAGATGGACAATCCTCAAGTAATCCGCCTAGCCGCCCGTCGCACGCCAACCGGCATTGCCGCCGTCTCGCCGACCTCAGGGGAGTGAAGCTGAAGTGAAACTCTCGGTCATGCAGGAGAACCTCGCTCGGGGTCTCCAGGTCGTCAGTCGCGCCGTGTCCGCGCGCAGCACACTGCCCGTCCTCAACAACGTTCTTCTCCGTACCGAGGATGGCGGACTCAAGTTGACTGCCACCAATCTCGAAATCGGGATCACCTACTGGGTGCCCGGCAAAATAGAGACTGCGGGCGCCATGACGGTTCCCGCGCGCTTGCTGACGGACATTGTCAACGGCCTGCCGGCGAATGAACGCGTCGACCTCGAGCAGCAAGCACAGGAGATGCTGCACATAACCGCCGGCCGTTTCGAAACCCACGTGAAGGGCATCGACGCGGAGGAATTCCCCGCGATCCCTTCCGCAGGTGAGCGGCCTACGACCCGGATACCTCAGAACGTTCTCCGTGGTGCGCTCGAGGAAGTGACTTTCGCTGCAGCGACAGACGAGGCCCGGCCGATTCTGACCGGCGTTCTGGCCAGGTTCGAGGGCAATCAGCTCACCCTGGCCGCGGCCGACAACTACCGAATTGCGGTCAAGACGATCCCCGTCCTCGATGCGGTCGAGGAGACGAGTGTCGTGGTACCGGCCCGTTCACTGCACGAGTTGTCCAGGGTCCTGGCGGACACGGACGACCCAATCGACGTCATCCTCTCACCGAGCCGGAACCAGATCCTGTTCCACCTCGAAGGTGTGGACCTGATTAGCCGGCTCATCGACGGGCAGTTCCCCAACTACCAGCAGGTGATTCCGAAGAGTTACACCACCCGTGCCGTCGTTGACCGCGACCAGCTTCTAAAGGCCGTCCGTCTGGCCAGCCTCATCGCCAGCTCTTCGGCCAATATCGTCAAGCTCCATGTCGGCAAGGACGCCGAGACCGGCCTGACGGTGAGTGCCGCCGCGGACGTCGGCGACAACAAGAGCGACGTCGAGGCGCAGGTCGAGGGAGACGGCACCACCATTGCCTTCAATGCCCGCTACTTGATCGATGTTCTCGCCAACGTCGGCGCCGTCCAGTTCTCAATTGAACTGAACGGGCCCCTTTCGCCCGGCGTCTTCCGGCCGGTCGAGGATGGGCAATACGTCCACGTGGTCATGCCGGTCAAGACGACCTCCTAGGAGCAGCAGATTCCGGAAGATCGTCCAGTCGGCTCACGGCGGCGAGCGCCGACGCTCCTTCGATCTCTGGCCATTCGGAACCTCCGGGGCTATGGCTCGCTGGACCTTGATCTCGGTCCCGGGCCGCAGCTCGTCTGGGGCCCCAATGCGGCCGGCAAGACGACCCTGCTCGAGGCAATCGTCCTGCTCGCGCTTGGGCGGTCGCATCGCACGACCTCCGATGCTGAGCTGATACGTTGGGGTACCGACTATCTACGCCTCGAGGGCAACGTTGGCGAGGCCATGTCGGGAGTTGACGGCGTGGCCGTGCCCGGCGTGGCCGGGGTGGCCGGCGCCGTGCCCGTCGCGCCGATCCGGGCCGAGGGAGTGACGCTCGGCGTGGCGCTCCAATCCGGCGGTCGGAAACGGATTGTTGTGAACGGTGTCCCCCGTCGGCCGGCGAAGCTGTCCGAGCATCTGCGTGTCGTGCTGTTCGCGCCCGAGGAGATGCTGCTCGTCGCGGGGCCACCCGCACTCCGTCGCACGGCGCTGGATATCCTCACGGCGCCTCACGATCCAACTTATCAGTCGAACCAGGTTACCTACAGTCACGCTCTCCAGCAGCGCAACAGCCTCCTGCGGGCCATCCGTGAGGGCGAGGCCGACAGGAGCGAGCTGCGCTACTGGGACGAGCCCCTGGTGGCTTCTGGAGCGGCCCTGGTGGCCGCACGGCAGTCGCTTCTGGAGCTGCTCGCCCAGCCGCTGGCTGAAGCGCATCGCGAAATCGCACCGAACGAAGGCCGGCTGACCGTGACCTACACCACGAACGCCCCTCTGCTCGCCGGGGAGTCGGCGCGGGATGCGCTGGCCCGGCGCCTGGCCGAGACCGCAGAAAAGGAAGTCTGGAACGGCACCACGCTGATCGGGCCGCACCGCGACGACCTGACTTTCAGCCTGGAGGCTCGGGACCTGACCACGTTCGCGTCCAGGGGCCAGCAGCGCACTGCCATCCTCGCCCTCAAGCTCGCTGAGCTGGACCTGCTGTCCGCGCTCGACGGCCGCGCCCCACTACTGTTGCTCGACGATGTATTCAGCGAGCTCGATCCGCTCCGGCGAGGACACCTGGTCCGCCGCATCGCGGAGCTGCCACAAGTGTTCATCACTACCACCGCGCCCGACGACATCGACCCGGAGTTGAGGCGACAGGCTCGCCCATGGCACGTCGTGCCTGGGGACGACGGTGCTCGCGTAGAGGAGGGCGAAGGGTGAGCGCGGACGATGGTGGAGGCCATGAGGGCAAGTCTGATTCGCGTCGATCCCGCGCCACCGACGAGCGAGGCCGGCGGCGGCCGATGGAGAGGCTGGGTGAGCTCCTCCCCAAGACGGCCCGCCGTTTGGGTCTCGACGAGCCTCTGGAGCTGGCAGCGGCGATGACCGCGTGGCAGCACATCATCGCGGAGCGGGTGCCTGAAGCGGACGGCTCCTGCCGTCTGGTATCGCTCGGGCAGGGTGTGGCGATCGTGGAAACGGATGCTCCGATCGTCGCCCAGGAGGTCCGACTACGCTCTCCGGAACTCCTCGCGGCGCTGCGTGCGGAAGTGCCCATCCCGATACGCCAACTTCGCATCACCCTCCGCCACGTATAATCGCGACCGCCAATATGACCTGTCCGTCAGCCAACCCAGACGCTGGGCACTCGCCATGACCGTCCGCCTCCAAATGAAGCTCGGCGTCGTCGCCGACACGCAGCGATTACCCGACTCGCCCGACGCCATCCTCGTCGTCGAGCCTAGCGTCGGATCTACGGCGCGCACCAAGGGCAATCTCTACCTTCTGGTCACGGCGTCCGGGGGGCGGCGCCTCCGCGATGCAACCCGCATGGTCGCCGAACGGATTCGCGACGAGTACTACTACGACGAGTCGGCCGGCATATCGGTCTGTCTGCAGAAAGCGATCAGATCCGCAAACAAGAGGCTCCTGCACTCCAACGATCGGCTCGTGTCTCGGCAGGGCGAGCCGGGCCCGATCGGGCTCGCGGTCGCGGTGGTTCGAGGCAACGAGCTCTACGTCGCGACGCTCGGCTCGGCAGAGGCTTACCTCGTTCGCCAGGCCAGGCTTCTGACGCTGCCCGACATGAGCCCGGAAGGCGGCTTGCCGGCGCAGGATCTGGCCGACACGGAAGTCTGGCACGGCGAGATAGTCGTGGGCGACTGCCTGCTCCTCGTGACCCCGAACGTCACCCGGCGTCTGGGTCTGTCGCCGATCCAGGACGCCATCGTTCAGCTTCACCCTCAGGCCGCGATCGAAGAGATCCACCGCCAGCTGGCCGGCGGCGGAATCGGCGTCACCGGGGGCGACGGCATGATCGCCATCGAGGCGAGTGAGGTGGGCGCAACCGTCAAGACGCAGCCGCTCAAGCCGGTCTGGCCCAGCGACCCGCTCGCCGGAACTCCGGACCGTTCTCCGATCCCTCTCGCGGATCAGGTGAGCGATGGTGTGGCCGCGGTCCAGAGCGGGGCGAGGCATGCCGGCCAGACGGCGGACGGGATGGTGCGCGGTGCCGTATACGGCCTCCTGGACAGGATGCCGAGACGCGCGACGCCGCGCTCCAAGATCAAGTCCGCGACGCTCCAGCGGGAGCGCTAGCGGCGCATGGCCGCGGCGATCCTCGGCATGCTCGTGATCCTGGTGCTCGTTGTCGCGGGCGCATGGGTGTTCGCCGGCCACAACGCAGGCGACGCGATCGACACCCATCAGAAGGCTCAGCAGGCCTACTCGCAGATTGGCCAGGACCTCGACCGCGTCTTCGGCAGCGGCCGGGATTTGCTCAAAAGCGACCCGAACAAGGCCGTCGGATACCTGACCGACGCCTACCATCAGCTTCAGGTGGCCAGGGACAACGGCATCGCGGAGGCGGATCTGACTTCCTACAGCGGCCAGATCGTCGCAGGCCTGAATCGCTACTACGACGTTACCTATCTGAGTCCACAGACGGTCGCCTCATTCGGATCAGACGACCTCGAGAATGTAGTTCTGGGCCCGGACGGCGCAGCGTACGTCCTGGACAAGACGGCAAACACCGTTTACCGCGTCGATCTGTCCACGGGAGCCAAGACGACCGCGGCCTTCAAGGGGGAACAGGATCAGCTGCGCACAGGCACGGTTGGCACGCCGCGTTTGCTGGCGACGGGCGGCCAGGACGTGCTGATCATCGACGACAACAACGCCATCTGGCGGTGGAGGAACGAGTCGAGCACGCTCGTCCAGCTGAGCGTCCCGGACGCCAAGACGTGGGGCACCGGGGTCAGGGCTCTGGGAACCTTCACCTCCGACGCCGAGCGGGGCCAGTACAACCTGTACGTCGTCGTACCGAGCGCCCAAGAGATTTGGAAGTACACGGAGTCGCCCGATAGCAGCACCTATCCCGCCAGCGCTCGGACCGATTGGCTGAGCGTGCCGCAAGACGTCTCGAACGTGGACGACATGTTCATCGACGGGAGCATCTATCTCGTCGAAAAGGGCACCGTGTCCAGGTACGACAATCAGACGCCGACCCGTGGCTGGTCCGCCAAGCCGCCCGGCGACACCGTCCTTCGGCCCGGCAATCCGACATACACTCGCATCGCGGCGGACAATGCCGCCCAGGACACTGGCGACCTCTATGCCTACGACGGAGTCAACCGCCGCATCGTCGTAATCTCCAAAAGCGATGGCTCGTTCCGGGGCCAGTACATGGTCCAGAGCGGTTCCCAGCGGTTGACCGCGCTCAAGTCGATGTTCATCCTCAGCCCGCCGACCGGAGCCACGCGGATCTACTGGGTCGAGAGCGGAGACTTGATGAGCGCGCCCATCACGGCCGCCAGCTCGGCCAGTCCCGCCCCTTCGGGTTCCGGAGCGTCGGGCTCGGCCAAGGCCTCAGGTTCGGCGAAGGCGTCCGGCTCGGCCAAGGCGTCAGGTTCGGCGAAGGCGTCCGGATCCACCAAGCCGTCCGCCACTCCGTAGACCGCCACCCGGCACCGACGGCACCCGCAGGGGGCGATCGGAAACGGAGCGTGGGATAATCCGCGCATGGCCGAGCCGCTGATCGAGGTCGTTGTCGAGAGCGTCCGAGTCCACATGCTCTCGAGTCAACACGTCGTCCTCCTGCGGGAGACCGAGCGTGAGCGCTACCTGCCGATCTGGATCGGCCCCTGGGAAGCCAATGCGATCGCCACGCGGCTTCAGGGCGTCACCCCGGAGCGGCCTCTGACCCACGATCTCTTCGCGAGTGCGCTGGGCCAGCTGGGCGTCACCGTTCGGCGGGTCATCGTCTCCGACCTGGCCGAGGAGACCTACCACGCCACGCTCGAACTCGAGCTCGGCGGGCAGACCTTCGAGATCGATGCCAGGCCCTCGGACGCGTTGGCATTGGCGGTCCGTACGGGGGTGCGGATCTTCGCCTCGTCCACGGTCATGGATCGAGCAGGCGTCGAGCCCGAAGTGAAGGAGGACGAGAAGCTCGAGGTCTTCCGCGAGTTCATCAATTCGCTCGACGTGGACCTCGAGGAGGGCCACCGCGACGCTCCAGGCCCGCTGGAGTAAGGCAGCTCGCGGTTCCTCAGCCCAGGATCGGTTCGCCCCGACGCATTGCCTTGTCGCGTCCCGCCCACAGACGGAGACGCAACGACCAGAAATCCCGGACCGCACGGAATACCACGCTCGGTTTGGCTCCGGTCGGCGACCCGGCCGTGCGGGCGTAGTGCGGCACTCCAGCCTGTCCGATCCGACGCCCTTCGAAACTGAGCTTGATCAGCAGCTCAGCCGTGAAGAAGGCACCACCCGACGCGACGCGGACAGGCTCGAGCGCTTCGCGCTTGAAGAGCTTGCAGGCGCAGTCGATGTCGCGAACCCGTACTCCAAAGAAGATCCTGTTCGAGAGCCGGTAGATCCGGGCATACCAGCGGCGAATCGGGGGATCTGCCCGCTTGAGCCGGTATCCCACCACCACATCGGGCGAATCCTTGGCCGCGATCCGCGCGGTCAATCGGGCCATGTCGGCCACTTTGAACTGGCGGTCGCCGTCGATAAAACCGATCAGGTCGTACCGGGAAGCCCGGAAGCCCGACCGCAGAGCCGCCCCATAGCCCAGATTGACGGGGTGGTGAACGACCCGAAATAGATCGGGATGGCGGGCGGCCAGCTCGTCCGCAATTGCGGGCGTTCGGTCCTTCGAGCCATCGTCGACGGCGATTACCTCGAACTTCTCCGCCAGTCCGGGCAGAGTGGCCAGGGCCTCATCGACCAGCGCCTCGAGGTTCGCCTCTTCGTTGTGGGCCGGAAAGAAGAAGGAAAGCTCCGAGACCCGAACCGGAGCAGTCCCGGAGCTTGCGGGTCCCGCGGTTTCCGCACCATCTTGTGTGCTCACTGGGTTCCCTTTGTGTTGGTCACTTGCTTGATGGTCGAACCATTGGGCAGCTTGAAGTCCGTCATCTCGAACGACCCGCTCAGGGCGTCCATACCGTCGAGTCCCCAGTCGAGCCTGTCCACGAAGACGGGGCGCCGTCCCAGGTACATTCTGATGACGTCCGCCACTTGACCGAGGTTCTGATCCACCCGTGTCCTGTCGTCCACGACAAAGACGTCCGGTCGAAGCCCTTCGACCTTCTGACCGTACCAGAGAGTGGTCGAAACACTCCACCAGCTCAGGACGACGGAGCGGGCAGGGAGACCGCCTTGTTCAGGCGAAGCCAGTATTCCGCGAAGCCAGGTGGCGTCGGAGGTCTTGTTGGCCTCGCTGACACCGTCAGGGTGCTGGACGCTCAGCTCGAACTGGCGTTCTGGGACGACACCGACCATCGGGATGAGAAGAAGCGCCGCCACCAAAGGCGCCCTAACCGCACGTCGGCGCCAGATCTCTTCCCTGCTGGTTCGACCACCGGCTTCGTTCTGGGCCCAGAGCTCGTCGGGCGAGGCGATGTCCGGCGAGCCGCCGACCGGGTCGGACCGCGAGTCGGTGTTCGCCGCCGAGTCGGTGTTAGCCGGCGCCGCTGCGTCGGCTCGGGAGAGGGAATCGCGGCTCCGCCGCCGGGCCAGCTTGCCGACCAGCGCGGAGCCTTTTGCCTCGCCGATCGACCAGAGGCGGAACGTCGTGAGCTCCGTCGCGGCGATGGCGATCCATGTATACGCCACCATCAGCGGTACGAGGTAGTAGCGGTCCTTGTCGGCGGTAACGTAGGAAGCCAGGAACCAGCACGTCGCCACCGCCGAGAGGCCGCTGAGGAGGGCGTAGCGGGGCCGTCGGACGATCGTCACGACCAGGCCCGCCAGAGCCACATATGCGAACGGCCCGAGCCATCCGGAAAGCTTGCCGAGCACAACGCCCGCTTTCGTGCCCAGGTCGCCGAACGGGTCTACGAGCGAGCCCCCGAACTGCTCGCCCGTGATCACTTCCCTGAAGCCGGCGAGAGTGTCCGGGTGGCCGTACACGATGGGGGCGTGCATGGCGGCACGGATCGGCAGCTCGAGGTAGAAGCCGATCGTCGTGAGCGCGAACGCCGCTGCACAAACGGCCACGATCCGCGAGCGCATCAGGATGCCCGGCTCGACCGACAGGACGAAGAGGCCGATCGCGGGAGCCAGTAACAAGACCAGCGAATGGTTGGTCCAGGCCACGCCGTAGGTGGCTGCCATCGCCACGAGCCAGCGATCGCCTCGGCCCAGGTTGCTCGCGTCCCCGAAGCGGCTTCGTTTCTCCCAGACGAGCAGCATCGCGAACATGAGAACGACCAGAGCGAGATGGAACATGTCCGGATCGGCGTGCGTGGAGAAGCGCCAGAAGAGCTGGCTCCAAGCAAGGAGGAGCCCCGCCGCGACGGCTATGAAACGCATGCCCGTCAGAATCTGGACGATCCAGATCGTGCCCGCGACGGCGGCTGCGGCGATGATGGCCTGCAGCAGGTTCATTCGATAAGCCGGGTCTCCAAAGGGCTGCAGCACGATTGAGGCCAGCCAGCCCAGAACGACGTAGCTCGCGTAGCCGGTGGGGTGGGCCGTACCGAGGAGTGGCCCAACCGTTTGGAACTCCGCCGTGTCCCAGGCCCCGACGCCCGGCATAAGCGTCGGCAGGATCAGGTAGAGAGCGACAGTCCCGCCGATCAAGGGCGCCAGCATTGCCGCGAGCAGGCCGGCCTGGGTCCGCGGCGA
>Ga0182010_10001082_pt1 | contig 14694 bp, 13 predicted proteins | sample 611E1MmetaG_FD_120488 | JGI IMG/M metagenome (GOLD analysis project Ga0182010, IMG submission 120488) | Permafrost microbial communities from Stordalen Mire, Sweden - 611E1M metaG | ecosystem: Environmental > Terrestrial > Soil > Wetlands > Permafrost | place: Sweden: Stordalen | collected...
ATGGAGACCCGAGAAGAGGCCGTCTCAGACGCTTGAGCCTCGATCGACCGGGCGAATCCGACAGCCCGCATCGGTCGAAAACGACGGTGCCGTCGGTCGGAACCAATTCGGAGGTAGGACTCTTGTCCACAGACCGGGTGGACCGGCGACTACTGCCTGGCGGATGTGAGTCTCCCCAAGCAGGGCTCTCAGCTGTCGAGGTTGAGGGCACGAGCCAGCGCTCCCACCTACTGAGCCCGAGGCGGCCCCCGCTCGCAGGTCATGAACTGGACCTGGATCGACGGCTACGCCACGCCAGTAGCCAGTCGCTCGAGCGTGCCCGGCAATCTCTGTTGCTGGTAGAAGTCGCTCGGGATCCGCCGCCCGTCGGCGCCATCTTGGCCTGGGTCATGCACAATTGCAACCCCGAATCGCAGCGCTCGAGCTCGGTCACCAAGAGAGACGACGGACACCAGCTCACGAGCACATTCCGTGAGGCCGGTCGGGTCGGCGCAGGCTCTTGACCACCGGCCCGACAACCGAAGGGAAGATCTCGACTCGTGTGAGAAATCGGCCATGATTGCGTCATGAGCCCCATCGACAAATCGTCCCCGGGCCGGTCGACCGAGCGCGGACCATTGACCGAACGGCGCAGGGCGAGGCTGAACCGAGACGAACTGCGCGCCATGCTCTTGGAAGAGGGCCGCGAGATCTTGTTCGAGGACGGACTCGAAGCCGGTTCCAGCAACCTCACGTTCAAGAGGGTCTTCGAGCGGGTGGAGAAGAAGACGGGCGTGCGGCTCACCAATGCCTCGGTCATCAGGCGCGTCTGGGAGAACCAGGCGGACTTCCAGGCCGACGTGCTCGTCGCCGTCGCCAAGGACGAGGGACGACAGGAGGCTGAGGGCACGGTCAGGGCCGTCGAGATCGTATTCGGTGGCCTGGACCTCTCGACGGCGGAGTCCCGTGCCCGTGCCGTCCAGGAGGCGTGCCGGGTCGCCGGAGCTGCGAGTAGCACAGCGATCGCCGGCTCGACGAGCTGGTCATTGTGGATCAGCGTCATTGCCATGGCGACCGCAACGACGACACCAGATCAGCAGCGCCGCATCAAGGCAGCGCTCAAGGACGGCTACACGTCAGTCTCCAGGTTCTGGAGCGAGGCCTTGGCCGGATTCATGGAACTCTTCGGTCTTCGGATTCGCCAGCCCTGGACCATGGCGGAGTTCACGATGGCGGTGATTGCGTACTCGGAAGGGTGTTCGCTGCGACAGCACACAAGCGACAACATCGAGCTGATGATTCGCCCGACCGGTCCCGATGGTGAGGACCAGGAGTGGACACTGTTTGCGGTGGGATTGGAAGCCCTCGTGAATCAATTCCTCGAGTTGGACACGGAATTCGCGCCGACGCCACCGTAGGGTGCTGAAGCATCAGTCGTGGCTGCCGATCGGACGCGTCAGCTTTGATGGCCGAGATCCGGGTTCAGCGCTCTCAGCTGTCGGGGCTGATTCCCCGAATTGGCGTTCTCGGCGTGCGTATCTGAGATCCCCAGGTGCGGTGAACAGCTTCTTTCACTCTGCTTCCTCCCGCGCCGCTGCCCTCTGCTGCTGGTCCTCGGCAATTCGGGCCATCACGCGAAGACGCCATTGCTGGACCGTATTCGATGACCTCCCCCAATCCACGGAGGCTGCCCGAAACCGATTCCGACCGGGAACAGCGCTGAATGCCCCAGAGGCCGGGAGCATGATGACTCGAGGTCGAGGCAGGTGGTCACTTCTGAGATGTATCAAGTCGCGCTGGTGTCGAGCACTGTGGCCTGTTGCCGAGCCGTAGGCTCGGCTCATGGCCGACGATCGGTATGCGCAGCAGGATACGCCCGAAGGCGAACGCGGTTTGATCCTGGCCAGCGCCGAACGACTCTTGCGCCTCCTGACCGCTGTGCCCGGTCGGCGCGACGAGGCACTCGCAGTGGTCAACGGATTCTTCGGTGACAGGCTCGCCGATCAGGGATCGAAGTTGGCCATCCCCATGACCGTGCACTCGGGAACCGAAGTCCTCTCAATCGATCGCGACAGCCTCGCTGGGGCATTGCCCCGGGCGACTGGCCGAATTGCCGTACTTGTCCATGGGTTGATGTCGACGGAATCGGTGTGGGGCTTCCCCGGCGACCCCGCTACTACCTACGGAAGCTTGCTCGCCCGCGACCACGGCGTCACACCCGTCTCGTTGCGCTACAACACCGGCAGGCACATATCTTCCAACGGGCGCGAGTTCGCCAAGTTGCTCCACTACCTCGTTGCGGCATGGCCCGTTCCCGTCAGCGACATCACACTGATCGGCCACAGCATGGGCGGCCTCGTGATCAGGTCCGCGTGCCACTACGCGTTCACCACGCGACCGTGGCACGGTTTCGCCCGTTTTCGGCGATCATGGACCTCGAAGACCCGGCGAGTGGTGCTCATCGGGGTGCCGAACACGGGAGCGCCACTCGAAGTGTTCGTGAGTCTGACCAGCGCCGCACTGTGGTCGCTGCCCATTCCTGCCACGCATATGGTCGGCCTGGGTCTCGACGCACGAAGTGCGGGAATCAAGGATCTCAGGTTCGGTGCAATCACTGATGAGGACTGGCTGGACCAGGACCTCGACGCCCGTGATGGACTGGTGGCGAATCATGTGGCAATGCTGAAGCGAGCCGCATACCTGATCATTGCCGGTGGCCTTACCGCCGACCCCGCTCACCCGCTGGCACGGGTGTTCGGCGACGCGCTGGTCACCGCATCAAGTGCGTCGGGAATACTCAGCGAGATGACGGGCGAGGGGCTTTTCCCTGGTTCGACTGTGCGCCAATTGCCGAGAGTGACACACATGGCGTTGGCCCACAGGCCACAGGTCTACGACGAAATCGACCGCTGGTGGCCCTGACTCCCCGTGCCCGAGCGCATCGTTTCGAATCTGGCGACCCGACCTCCCCCATTCCGCTATCGGGTTGCTGGGCCGGCCGGCACTCCTGCCACAGTCCCCGTGGTCGGTAGTGGCGGTCAGCCTGCGTGGCCGAGACTCCGCTCCGGCCTGTTCGAGCGCGGCTCGCGTCGTCTCGAGCGCGGCCACGGTCATCTCCCGCTGGTCGAACTCCGACAGTCCGGGGTCTCCGGGGACACCGCCAGCACCACTCGCCACCACATGCACTCGATGAGACCGTCTGGGCGCACCGCGGAGGCCCGCACATCGCTCGTGCCGACGTCGACCACGAGCACACTCATGGTTGCGCCCCGCCGACGCCCGCCGTGGGATCGCCGCCTGTCTCCACCTCCGCGGACGGGACCTTCGGCGCGGGCCATGGCGACGGCCCGTAGGGGTTGCTCAGTCCAAGCTTCCCCGGATTGAGTATGCCGAATGGATCGAGGGTCGCCTTGATGCCCTCGAGCACCGAGAATCCCTCTCCGAGGGCATCGGCCAGGTACCCCGAGCGCACCAGGCCGATGCCGTGGTGGTGGCTGATCGATCCGCGGTGCCGGCGGGTGGCCGTCATGACAGCCGACCACGAGCGACGGTAGAACTCCTCACGTGCCTCCACGTCGTCGGAGCCCGTTCCCTGGCCGGCGAAGGTGAAGTAGAGGCAGCCGCCGTCGGAGTACGAGTGGGAGGCGTGGGCCGAGCTGAAGAGGTGGCCTGGGACGACAGCCAGCCCGGCGAGGGCGTCGTGGTACAAGCCGGGCAGTTCCGACCACGTCGCGGCCACTTCGATGGTGTCGGCCACGATACCGAGCCGGGTGACCTCGGTGAGTTCGGACACGTCGTTGCGCTTCTCGAGCCACCGCCCGACGATGGCCGGGTCGAGACGGGTCGCATCACGGCACTCCTCGGTCAGGACCCTCATGGCCGCGTCGATGACGTACTCGTCGCCCTCATCGAGGGCGAGAAGCAGGTGCCCGTCATCGACTCCCCAGCTCCGGGCGGCCTCGGTGGCGTCGTGGAGGCGTACGACGGCGGGCGTTGCTCCACGCTGCAGCGTGCGGCGGAGCGCACCCAGGCCCTCGTCGAAGGTCGGGAAGGCGAATGCCGCGCGTTGCTCGGCTTGGGGCAGCCTCCGTCCTCGCAGCTGGGCCGCCGTGATGATCCCGAGGGCGCCCTCGCTGCCCAGGAAGAGCTGGCTCAGATCGGGCCCCGTCGACGACCGCGGTCCGGCGCCGGCCAGGCCTCCGGTGCGGACCAGCCGGCCGTCGGCCAGCACGACCTCGAGCCCGGCCACGATGTCCTCGATCTTCCCGTAGCGGGTGGAGTACTGGCCGGCCGCCCGGCACGCCACCCACCCGCCGACGGTCGAGATGTCGATGGACTGGGGCCAGTGGCCGAGCGTGAGCCCGTGGTCGCGGGCCAGTTCGTCTGCCAGTTCCGGCCCATAGGTGCCGGCCAGCACCGTCACCAGGCACGAAGTCTCGTCTACTGCTGTGACGCCGGCCAGGCCGCGCATGTCCAGTGCCACCCCGCCGAAAACGGGGATGGCCCCTCCGGTCACGCCGCTTCGTCCGCCGGCCGCGGTGACCGGGATGCCTCGTGCGTTGCAGCAGCGGAGGACGCCGCACACCTCCTCGATCGAGCTGGGCCGAGCCACTGCTGACGGACGGCCGCCGACCTCACCGGCGATCGCCCAGTGCAAGGAGATCGGCCACCAGTCACGGCCGGCGGCGACGAGCGCCTCAGGCTTCGTATCGACGACGGCGCAGGCGCTCCGGAGCTCGGCGATCAAGGCATGGTCGAACTCGACCCGTGCCCCGGCGAACCTGTCGCCGATCTCAGCGATGCTGCCCTCAACCGCGATAGGGGGCTGGCGGGAGACGGGCGGCCCCGTCACCGCGAACCTTCTGGTGGCAATGGCACAACCGGAACCGAGGGCTCTGACGGTGGCGAAGTCTCACCCAGCATGGAGACGGTGGAGGCCGCCAGTGATGTGAAGCGAGCAACCTCACTGTCGATGCGCGCCTGGTCCCAACCGAACCCGGCGGCGAGGAGCTCTGCTACCCGGGGGGCGGCCGAGGCGGCGGCGTCCGCGTCGAAGATCAATGCCCGCATCCGTCTCGACAGGACATCCTCGACGGTGGTGGCCATCTCGTATCGGGCGGCATAGACCGCTTCGCCGGCGAGGAACGGCAGGCTGGGGCTCAGACGCTCGGCCAGGTCAGGTCGTTCACCGATCACATCGAGCACGGTGGCGACTTCGTCGCCGTAGCGGGAGAGCAGATGGGAGAACACCTCCTCGGAGACTCCGTACCGGGCGGCGGTACCCGGGTGGAGGAGGGTGGCAACGCCCCTGGATCCCCGGATCATCAGCTGCTTGGTGGAGCAACGCCGCGCCTCTCCTCCCAGTTGACGCACAACGGCGTCCACCGTGTCCTGGGCCATCTTGCGGTAGGTCGTGAGCTTGCCCCCGGTGATGGTCACGAGACCCGACGGCGACTCGAACACCGTGTGGCGCCGGGAGAGATCCGCGGTCCGTTCACTCGGAGGCCGCCGCCGGCCCGGCGTGCCGGCCAGCAATGGACGCAGCCCGGACCAGGTACCCGTGATGTCCTGTGGCCGCACCGGCTTGCTCACCGCGGCATTTACTGCCTCGAGCAGGTAAGCGACGTCAGAGGCCTCGACGCCTGGGTGGTCGAGGTCCCCGTCGTAGGCGGTGTCGGTCGTCCCCACATAGGTCATCTCGCCCCAAGGGATGACGAAGACATTGCGGCCGTCCGACGGCGAAGGGAGCACCACGGCCACGTCGCACGGCAGCTTGGCATTGGGCACGGCGACGTGGATCCCCTTGGCCGGCCGCATGACGTGGGCATGGCGGATGTCGAGGTCCCTCAGTTCGTCCGCCCAGACCCCGGTGGCGTTCACCACGACGCGGGAGCGAACCTCGATCTCCCCGATGGGTGAGTCCTCCGGGGTGACGCGTGCACCGTAGATCCGGCCGGTCGAGTCCTTGAGGATCTCGAGGACAGGTGCGTGGTTGACGGCCACGATGCCGTAGTCCACTGCGGCGGTCCGAGTAATGGCCAATGTCAGCCGGGCATCGTCGGCATGGGCGTCGTAGTAGAGGAACCCGGCAACCAACCGGTCGAGCCGGAGTGTCGGAAGATGGCCCTCCACCTCTGATGCGGTCACTCGTTGGTGACGATGACCGATCCGGAAGCCCCCGAACAGGTCGTACATCCACAGTCCCAGCGAGTACGTCCGAGCAATGGTCTTGTCGACCACACCACCCTTTCCGAACAGCGGGATCACGAAAACCAGCGGTTGGACCAGGTGCGGCGCATTGCGCAGCAGGGTCTGGCGCTCCGAGAGGCTTTCGAACACGAGGCCGACCTCGTACTGCTGGAGATAGCGGAGTCCCCCGTGGACGAGCTTGGACGACGCCGACGAGGTCCCCGAACCGAAGTCCCCTTTGTCGACCAATGCGGTACTCAGGCCACGGGCAGCAGCATCGAGCGCGACCCCGGCTCCTGTGATTCCCCCCCCGACCACGAGGACATCGAACTGTTCGTCGCGCAACCGATGCAGGGCCTCGGTCCGGTCGAATCGCTCTGGTCGCTCAGGCATGCCTGCCATCCCTTCTCCGCCTCCGTGTCGGGAGCCGGCCTGTTCCCGCTCGACGGGGATACGGGTCAAGCAACCGGTCCCGTTCACCCCAGGTCGGTGCCTTCTTCATTATGAGGGATTCCCCTGTCGGGTAGCAGGGACGAAGGTCCCGATCGGGCAGGCTTCTCGGAGGTGACTGCGGCCTCGCTCCTCGCCTCGGGCTGCGAGTCGGCCCGAGCGTCAGATCGGCCGATCTGACGCTCTCCTGCTCGGAGTTACGGACCACGATCAGGACCAGATGAAGGACGATGCGCTCAGAAGCTCGCCATCAGTGCCTCGATGCCGATGCGTGGCAGCTACCCAGCTACATCTGGCGTTTCTTCGCTCGGTGCACCTGCGATGGTGAGCCGAGGCAGACTGTCCTGCGTGGGCAAGGACGAGACTGGCTTCACCCGCATCCCGCCAGAGCCGCCGTCCCCTGACTTGACGCCTCTTGAGCGCTTGGCCGGTTCGTTCGATGAAAGCGGTCCTACTGCTCTGGAGCCGGATACCGAGTGGTGTCGACCAAACCCGGTTGATCAGATCAGGCTGATTGGCCGGATTCCATCGGGCCGTCTACGGCATCCGGCACTGCGACACTGTCGACCGGAGAATACGGCCAACGGTGTACGCAGTGGTTCCTGACCACACCGCGTCGAACAGAGTGATCGTGGGCGGACGAGAGCTCACCATGTCCAATCTCGAGAAGGTGCTCTACCCGGCCACCGGCTTCACCAAAGGGCAGATGATCGACTACTACACAAAGGTGTCCCAGGTCATGCTGCCGCACCTTCGAGATCGGCCTCTGACCATGAAGCGGTGTCCCGACGGCGTCGACGAGCCCTCGTTCTTCGAGAAGCACGCGCCGGTACACACCCCCGAATGGATTCGGAAGGTCAGTGTGCCGTCGACTGCCGATGGCGACGCCGTCGAGTACCTCATGGTTTGCGATCTGCCGACACTGATCTGGGCCGTCAACTTGGCCACCGTCGAGTTCCATGTTCCGCTTTGGCGAGTACCAATGTGGAGCACTGTTCCCGGTCCACCCGACCATCTGGTGTTCGACCTCGATCCGGGCGAAGGGGTGACGATCGTCGAATGTTGCAGTGTGGCTACCCTCGTTGCTCGGATTCTGACCGACCAAGGCCTCCAATGCATCGCGAAAACCAGCGGATCCAAGGGGCTGCATCTCTATTCACCTCTGCGCGACCGACCGAGTTGGAATCTGGCGCGTGAACATGCGCGCAAGATCGCCATGGATCTGGAGCGGGAAGTTCCGGACCTGGTGGTCTCCAACATGCGCAAGGGCCATCGTCGTGGAAAAGTGCTGATCGATTGGAGTCAGAACCATCCAGCCAAGACGACCGTCGCGGCATACTCTTTGCGGGCCCGCTCCGAGCCCACGGTCTCGACCCCTGTCACATGGGAAGAAGTGGAACGATGTCACCAGTCGGGTGACCCCGCTTCGCTTCGGTTCACCGCACCCGAGGTGCTGGATCGCATCGATAGCTACGGTGACCTGTTCGCCTCCGTCTAGAGCGGGACCAACGATGCCCGAACTTGGTATCGCAGAATGGCGGTTGTGTGCTCCAAGTTCTAGAGATCCTGCATGGACGGCTGAGTCACCAAGCCAATGTGCTCAGCTCTGAAGCCTGAGGGCACGAGTCAGCGCACTCAGCTGTGATGGCTGAGTGCGCGAATCAACCGTCCGGGCCGTAGGGGCTGAGTGCCGGAACCCGTTGCCCAGGCATCTTGACGGCGGCTTGCCATCGAGAAGGCGTGTGGCAAGACTGCGATCATGGACATGCGACAGATCGGAACGCTCGAAGTATCCCTCGTGGGCCTCGGAACCAACAACTTCGGCTTCGGCATGCGTGGGGACGAGGTTCCGCCGGTGGTCGACGCAGCCCTCGAGTCCGGAATCAACTTCTTCGATACTGCCGACTCGTACCTGGAGAGCGAGGAGCGTTTGGGTCAAGCACTGGGCCGGCACCGTGACGAGGTGGTCGTCGCCACCAAGTTCGGGAGTCCCGTAGGGGAGAACGGTACCGGGGGTGCCGCCCCTCGTTACGTGCGGGACGCGGTCGAGCGAAGTCTGCAACGACTCGGTACGGACCGGATCGATCTCTATCAGCTGCATCGCCCCGATCCCGAGACGCCCATTGCCGACACCCTCGGTGTGCTCGACGAGCTGGTCCACGAAGGCAAGGTCCGCGAGATCGGATGCTCGAATTTCTCAGCGGCGCAGCTTGGCGAAGCCGACGCCGCTGTGGTCCCCGGTGGATCACGATTCACAAGCGTGCAGAACCACTTCAACCTGCTTAACCGGAAGGATGAGCAGGAGGCCCTCCCCGAATGCCGGCATCTGGGCCTCGCCTACCTGCCGTACTTCCCTCTGGCGAGTGGATTATTGACTGGCAAGTACTCCCGGGGCGAAGCGCCACCCCCGGGCACGCGCTTGCAACGGTGGGGTGATCGCGCGGCCGGTGAGCTCTCTGATGAGAACTTTGACGTTGTCGAGGCTTTGGACGCGTGGGCTGCCGAGCGAGGGCACACCCTCCTGGATCTGGCCTTTGCGTGGCTGGCAGCCAAGCCGGTGGTTGCTTCGGTGATCGCCGGTGCGACAAAGGCGGAACAGGTACGGGCGAATGTCGCCGCCGGTGCATGGAGGCTGTCCCCCGAGGAAGTGGCGGAGGTCGACGCGCTCGCTCCGACCATGCCAGCACGCACCTGACCGGCGGCGAGCCGAACCGGCTGCACTATCTGAGCATCCCGCCTGACGCGGCTGATGTCGTGGTTCGAACCCTTGGTGAAGCGAAGCTCACCGACCGTGCTCGGATCATCATGGAGAAGCCGTTCGGTACCGAGCTACCGACGGCACGCCACCTCAACGGGGTCGTCCAGGAGACATTCGACTGCGACCAGGTCTTTCGAATTGATCATTTCCTTGGGAAGGAGGCGGCACAGAACATCCTGGCCTTTCGATTCGCCAACGGGCTATTCGAGCCCATCTGGAACCGCGAGCACATCGACCACATCCAGATGGATGTACCCGAGGCGTTGTCGGTGGGCAAGCGCGGCGCCTTCTACGAGCAGACGGGTGCGTTCCGGGACATGGTGGTGACGCGCCTGTTCCAGGTTCTGGCCTTGGTGGCCATGGAGCCTCCGACCGCCCTCGAGCCCCGGGCCTTCCCCGAGGAGAAGAACAAGGTCTTTCGCTCGCTGCGCCCGATTGACCCCGCACATGTGGTCCACGGCCAGTATGAAGGGTACTGCTGGAGCGAAGGTGTGGCGCCCGAACCGGTGACACCCGAGGGCGTTGAGCTCGGTCTGGGTCGCTGAGAACTTCTGACGCTCCGGTCGCGTCCACAGGTTGAGTAGCTGAGGCCACCGACCCATTCGTCGTGCCCCGATCGGCATTCAGGGGAGCCAGGGTGAGCAGAGCATTTCGGCCTTCCGCCCAGTGAGGTGGTGACCTTCGGCCCTGGTCCATGGGGTGCAAGCAACCGAAGCTGGTTGTTGGGGATCACTTGCATGGCCCGGAGCTAACGAGAGGAACGTCATGAAGGCTCGCACCGTGTCCTCGTACATCGCGGCGGTCGTGGCAGGCGCCGCTGCGACCTATCTGGTCGTCGGCCGCAAGCCATGCTTGACCTGGGGCGCCACCGCCGAAGACGTGAACCGGACGATGCCCGGCGACGATCTTCTGACAGCTCCCGATCTGATCTCCACGCGAGCGATCACGATCGAAGCGCCTCCCGCAGCGGTCTGGCCCTGGCTCGTCCAGATGGGCAGTGGCAAGGGAGGTGTCTACACGTACGACTGGATCGAAAACCTGTTTGGGCTGCACATGCACAGCGCCGATGAGATCCTGCCCCAGTTCCAGAACCGGAAGGTCGGTGACGTTGAGCAACTTGGATCGAATGGCCCGCGACTGCGGGTCGATGTCCTCGATCCCGAACGGACCATCGTCCTCCATTCCGAGGACGGCAACTGGATCTGGGCCTTCTGCCTGTACCCGGACGGCGAGGGGAGAACCAGACTCGTCAGCCGAAACCGGATCGGAACACCGGACGCCTCTCCATTCCAGCGGGCGTTCGGAACCTTTGTCATGGAGCCAGGCAGCCTCATCATGGAACGGAAGATGCTCCTGGGCATCAAGCGTCGGGCAGAGATGCATGTCACGCGCGGCACGGGAGAAGAGGCGCCGTAGTACCGGTCGGTGGCACTCGCTCTCGGATCGTCGCAGCGAACGCCGACCCATGGTCACGAGACTTCGCTCCAGATCGGTGGCTCGACGTGCTGTCGACGAACCGGTGAGCGGTGCCGGACGAGCGTCACACCACGCCCGTCCGTGAGGCGGGCAAGCGTGCCACCAAATGCCGGGTCAGTGGGACAGTGGGACAGTGCCCATCTTGTGTGGTGGGCTATCGACATGGCTACGTCCGCCTTCCATCTTGTCGGCAACGTGAGTTCCGACTCCCCCACCGCGATTGAACCTGTGCTCAGGCGGCTGGTTGACGGCACGGTCAGCAAGACGCCTGACGGCTTCGAAGTGGACGGCTGGTGGCAAGGGACCGATCCCCGCCAGCTCAATCGTGACCTGTTGACCGCTCTCCGTCGTGTCGAGCGTCGGACCCGCCTGCGCTCCGAGTGGACAGCCAACGGTGTGACGCATCGGTTCTTCGATTACGTTCCGAAAGGCTCACGACCGGCATCCCCGGGCCAGTCTGGAAGCTGATGGGACCTCACGTTCGCTCACGCGGCGACACAGCCCCAGGTCGCCGGGAAGGTTGGGCACGTAACCCCCACGGCGCACGATTTCGGTGCCAGGGCGATGGGCCCGGCTCAACCAGCCCGAGGGCGACGCACCGGTAGTGCCTCACTTCGCTACGATGCCCGCCACCGGGTCCGTCGTAGCTGAGGTTTCCGCCGACCGAAGCTCCGGGCCCGGTACCATCGTCCGGCTGCGGGGTATCGGTCACGTCGGATGACCGCAGATCCAGGCAAGTCCCCGACCCGTGACAGACCGCCTCCTGCCTTGTGGCCCAAGACCTGGGAGTCGTCCTCGACCTGGTGGACGAGCTCGGACAACTGTCCGTCGGATCAGGCATCGTTACAAGTCGACCCTCCGGAAACCGTGGCGCCTCGGCACGGTGCGCGCTCTGGGCGAGGACTCTCGACCACCGGGACGGCATCAGGCGGATCCGCTGGTCAACACAACCTGGATTTCCTCATCGAGCGCCTCGACGGCCCGCTGCGGATCAGGCACGGCCGCCGTGTCGGCGATCACGCCGAACCGCACGACGCCGGCGTAGCTGCAGATGCTCACACCGAGTCCGATCGGGCCGGTGGCCGGTACCCAGAGCACCATGCCGCCGATCTCCACCGAGCCCAGGTGCAACGGCTGCTGCGGGCCGTTGATGTTGGTGATCACCACACTGGCGCGGCGAGAGAACGCGTCGACCCATGCCTGGGCACCGTGCCTCGGTGTGGCGCCGAGCACAGTGAGCGCGTCGAAGACGACCTGGGCTTCGTGAGTGGACTTGATTCGATCCATGTCCGCTTTCACTCTCGCTATTCGCTCTCGGGCATTGTCGACATCGGTCGGGAGCTTGATGGTGACGAGGCCGAAACGGTTTCCCATGCTGTACTCGATCGGCTGTTCCTTGGCCCGCACGTTCACGGGAACCATCGCCTCGACCAGCGCATCAGCAGCACCCTCGACGCCGCGTCGAAGCGCTCCTGCGACAAGAGCCAGCCCAACGTCGTTGACCTTGGAGTCGGTCTCTCGAGCAAGCTGTTTGATGCTCTCGAGTGGAACCGGGGCTGTCCACGCCACTGATTTCGCGCCGCCGAGCCTGCCCCCGAGAACGCCGGCCTTCGAGGGCAGGCCCGACACCAACTTCGCCAACATGCCGGCGTCTCCACCGATGCCGCCGACCGACCACCCGGCACGCTTCGACAGCGGCCTCATCGGCATCGACGGGTCCTTCCCCGCTGGGTGCGACCCTGACCAAGCGTCGAGCATGTGCATCAACGTGGGCCCGTCGCCGAGGGCGTGATGGCTGCGCAGCAGGACGGCGCCCCCATTGGCGTACCCCTCGATCAGGTGCAGTTGCCAGAGCGGAACTCGATTGTCGAGCGGTCGGGCAACCTCGCGGGCGATGTAGCGATGTAGCTCGGGGTCATCCCCGGGATCGGGCAACCTCACCAGTCGGATGTGGTCGACCCGGCTCACCTCGACCGGCTCCCACCGAGGCGCCATGAGCCCCATAGTCAAAGGTGGGTCGACCGCCCGTGACCGGAAGACCTCGAACCGTTCCACGACCCGCTCGAAGAACGAGTCCTCTAGCGCGGTCCACTCGACCTCCCCGTCGAACCACAGCACGATATTGACGATCATCAGGTTCCGGGGCCGATCCATGTGCAGCCACGTGGCATCTGCGCCTGCCATCGGCGTGGAGCTCATCGCCGCCTCCTCGGTAGGATGACGACGGTCCACCAGCCACCGCCGCAACGTCAAACGTTACCGCGATCGTCGCCAGCAGCCTGGGGCTACTCGGGCCCCATGCTCCGGCGTGTAGAACTGACACGTGCTGATGACCACGCCGCTGCACCTGCAGTCATGAGTTCGGGCGACGACACCGACGAGAGTGCAGCAACCGTCGGTGGTGTCAGCCGAGGACCTCGGGTCGGTCTCGTGCTTGGAGCAGGCGGTGTGGCCGGTGGCGCCTTCCACGCTGGAGTCCTGGCCGCCGTCGAAGAGGCGACCGGCTGGGATCCCCGTCGCGCCGCTGTGGTTGTCGGCACGTCTGCTGGGTCTATCACCGGCACCTCGCTGCGAGCAGGGCTTTCCGCCGCTGACCTGCTCGCTCGTGCCGAGGACCGACCCATGTCGGCGGCCGGTAGGCGGCTGCTGCCCGGTGTCGGTCCGCCGCGCCAGCCGCCCGCTGTGCGTTCCGCCGCCAGGCTTCGGCGCCCCACGGACATCGGCACCAGGCTGGCACGTGCCGCCAGCCACCCGTTCGAGGCCCGACCGTTGGCGCTCCTCGCCGGGCTGGCGCCGGAGGGAACAGTCGATGTCGACTTCATCGCGGAGGCAATCTCCCGGCTGGCGCCGGGTGCCTGGCCGAGCGAGCCGCTGTGGGTGTGCGCCGTTCGTGAACGTGACGGGCGCCTGGTGGTGTTCGGGCGCGACTGCCAGCCTCCGCTACCTGACGCCGTGGCGGCGTCGTGCGCCATCCCGGGGTTCTTCCGGCCGGTACGCATCGACGGGGAGGGCTTTGTAGACGGCGGGACACATTCACCGACCAACGCGGACGTGCTGGTCGACGCCGACCTGGACCTCGTCCTGGTGAGTTCGCCAATGTCCTTGGCCGGGCGCAGGATTCGTCTGGCCATCGACCAACCTTCGCGCCGATGGTCCCGCCTGGTCCTCGAAGCCGAGGCGCGACGACTCCGCCGGCGGGGCACGCAAGTGGTCGCCATCCAACCGACGGCGGAGGATGCTGCGGTCATCGGGCCCAACCCCATGGACCCCGATCGCCGCGCTGCAGTTGCACGCCAGGCGAGAGTGTCGGCGCTGCGTCGGCTGGAGCGAGCCGACACGCGTGAGCGCTTGGGAGCGATCGGCGTCTGAAAACCGGTGTTGCGATGCCACGGGTGTACTACCCCGCGTGATCTGCCGGAAGCCGTGAATCATCGCTGTCGGACCGGCAGCCACCGCATGACGTTGGGATCTGTCGGTATCACCTGCACGGTTCTGTCAATACTCCTTGGCGGGCTCCCGACAGAACCCCGGTGACCTGGAGGGACGGTGACCGGCACCGGGTCGACCCGGACCGTGCGGTTCACTGCGAAACTTACCTCGACGGTCACCAGGCTCCTGATCTCCGGCCAGCGGCTCACTTTCAGGCTCGACACGGCCGGGAACCCGACGTGCTCGGCTGCCACCAAAGCCTCAGGCGCGGCCACCTGCAGAGTGAGCGCGTCCCTTACGGCAGACAACGCCGCTCAGAGCTATGTGACGACCTATGCCGACAATGCCGACTACCTGTCGGGTACAGCGCCCGAGCCGGAATCCTGACTCCGTCCACGTCCGGACTCTCTGCC
>Ga0182010_10001085_pt1 | contig 14680 bp, 13 predicted proteins | sample 611E1MmetaG_FD_120488 | JGI IMG/M metagenome (GOLD analysis project Ga0182010, IMG submission 120488) | Permafrost microbial communities from Stordalen Mire, Sweden - 611E1M metaG | ecosystem: Environmental > Terrestrial > Soil > Wetlands > Permafrost | place: Sweden: Stordalen | collected...
ACAAAGTATCACAAAGGCAGATTTGATTCAGGCAATATCCTTTGTGTTCTTTATGTAAACCTTTGTGCTCTTTGTGGTTAAAAAAGATCATTAAATTTTGATTACTTTATTTTAAAAACCAGGGAGACTGATGAAGTCACTCCCAATCTTTCATGAGTAGAGAAGCCTAAATCGATCTTCATGGATTTTAGGAGATATCCAAGCCCGAAGCTGAAGGATGAGTTTTCGGTGCTGAAACCTCCCCTGATCCAGAATTTCTTTGCGGCTTCATATTCAAAGCCTGTTCTGATGATTATATTTTCACCTGTGCTCATTTCTGCTTCGGCGCCTGCAAAAAGAGTTTTGCTGAGGTCAATTTCCGCACCGGCTGTAAGTGTCGATGGCAATAATGATTTCCTGATTGAATTCGGGACCGGGTTAAAGATGTGTATAACAGCGGTCGCTTTTTCAGACAGACTAAAAGCAGCTCCTGCCTCAAATGTGATGAATCTTATTTTATCGTATTCGCCCTGCACGATTTCTGAAAAATAGTCGATCTGAACTCCGGCTGAAACATTTCTGCTCAGTGGCATTCCGCAGGAAATACCTCCCATATTCCTTTTGAATTCAGGGTAACCGAAATTTGAATATATGACGCCCAAGGAGCTTTTCCCGGCGGGGAAGATCATGCCTGCAGTACATGTTCCAAGCTCTGGTATCCCGAACCGGTTCTCATAATTTACTCCGGCGGAGAATGAATTGTTGTATGCCAGCAAAGACTGGCTGGAAAATGATGACCAGAACCCGTTCTTCATTACGCAAACCAGTCCCGTTCCTCTCTCTCCTGCACCGGTGCGGACAAAAAACGGATTACCCCCGATTGCGGAAGCTGAGAGAAAAATAAAACAAAAGGCAACTGATGTCTTGTGCAGCGAGAACAAGTTTTTCAGTTTTAAAACACTAATTTACAAAAAAATCAATCCAATCAAGGATTGATTTTAAATATTTTCTCTGTGTAACTCTGTGACACCTCTGTGTCTCTCTGTGTAAGTTATTTCAATTCTTCTTGTTACATAGAGAATCACAGAGAAATCAATTAGTTTGTTTTATACTGGAATTTGACTTTTTTCAGTTCCTCGTTGGCTTCAACAATTTTCTTCTTAAGGTTCTCCTTGTATTCTATTACCTCTTTCATGATCTTATGGTCGCCTGTGCCTATTATCTGAGCAGCAAGGATTCCTGCATTCTGGGCTCCGTTGACTCCGACTGTGGCGACAGGAATTCCGGGAGGCATCTGAAGGATTGAAAATATTGAATCGAGTCCTTCAAGCGAAGCTTTGATTGGGACACCAATCACCGGTACGGGTGTCATCGCTGCGATCACTCCCGGGAGATGGGCAGCCATTCCTGCCGCTGCAATAATCACTTTTATACCTCTTCCGGCAGCTCCTTCAGCAAAAATCCTGACCTCCTCCGGCGTTCTGTGGGCCGATAAGGCATTCATTTCGAAGGGTATCCTGAAATCGTTCAGAACCTGGGCAGCTTTTTCCATAACTGGCAGGTCTGATGTGCTTCCCATTATAATGCTAACAATTGGTTTCATCGTAAGAAATTAAATTAAACTTACCGGCCAAAGCAAAAATAAGCTATTATTTTCATATTTTCGCACCGGCTTCCGGTTCAAATAAATCCGTTATGAGAGAAACAGTTATACTCGATAAGAAATTCAGGGAGATGATCCCGGACGAGGACATCAGCAAAAGAATTGGTGAGATGGCTGCAGAGATCAATCGTGATTATAAGGGTAAGGATGTAGTTTTTCTGGGAATACTCAACGGCGCTTTCCTGTTCGCAGCCGATCTTTTTAAAAAGATCGACCTTAAAGCCCGTATTTCATTTGTAAAGCTGGCGTCATATCAGGGAACAAGATCATCCGGCTCAGTAAAGGAGCTTATCGGCTGGAATGAAGATATCAAAGGTATGGAGGTGATTGTCCTCGAAGATATTGTTGATACCGGTCACACTCTTGAACTGATTGTCGGGGAACTTAAAATAAGAAAAGTGACAGGAGTTAAAATTGCAACACTTCTTTTCAAACCTGATGCCTACAAGAAAAAAATTCCTGTTGATTATGTGGGATTCAGGATACCCAACGATTTTGTTGTGGGCTATGGACTTGATTATGACGGATATGGCCGTAACCTTCCATCAGTATATACTCTAATGGAATAACTCAAAGCTACTATTTATAATATTTCTTAATTAAACGAATTCTATGATTAATATTTTGATTTTTGGACCTCCTGGATCAGGCAAGGGAACACAGTCTGTAAAACTTGCTGAGAAATTCAATCTCAGTCATCATTCGACCGGCGATATGCTTAGAGCAGAAATTGCTGCAGGAACCGAGCTGGGGAAAAAGATGAGCTCGATAATGTCGAAGGGAGAGCTTGTACCCGATGAGGTTGTAATTGAGATGATAGCCGATAAGATAGACAGCACAAAAGGAGTTGCCGGTTTCCTGTTTGACGGTTTTCCAAGAACAGTCGTCCAGACTGATGAGCTGGAAAAGATGCTGAATGCCAGGGGAATGAAGATCGATAGCATGCTTGTTCTTAATGTTGATCATGATGAGCTGGTAAAGAGATTGATCGTCAGGGCAGAACAATCAGGAAGACCAGACGATATGGATCCTGCCGTAATAGAAAACAGGATTAATGTTTACAAGGCCAAGACTGAACCTATAATTGAATATTGCCGCAAACGCGGAATATATCAATCCGTTAATGGAATGGGAACAATAGAAGAAATATTCGAAAGACTTTCGGGTATGATAAAAAAAATTCTGAAATAAATCCCTTGAATGTCAGGTTCCAATTTTGTAGATTATATTAAAATATTTTGCCGAGCAGGTAATGGTGGTGCCGGTTCGGCTCACCTCCGCAGGGAGAAGTTCGTTCCAAAGGGAGGTCCCGACGGAGGCGACGGAGGCCGGGGCGGGAATATCATCCTGCGAGGGAACGATCAGATGTGGACTTTGCTTCATCTCAGGTACCAGCGCCACATCTTTGCCGGGAATGGAGTTGGCGGCGGCTCCCAGCAATCTTCCGGAGCCGAAGGCAAGGATGTTTTTATTGAAGTTCCTCTCGGTACTGTAGCCAGAAACGGAGAAACGGAAGAATTTATCTTTGAGATTACTGCCCATGGCGAGGAAAAGATACTTGCCCAGGGAGGACGCGGCGGGCAGGGCAATGTCCATTTCAAATCATCAACAAACCAGACCCCAAGATATGCACAACCTGGCGAGAAAGGGGTTGAAAACTGGTATGTACTTGAATTAAAAATTCTTGCCGATGTAGGGCTTGTAGGATTTCCGAATGCCGGCAAATCGACTCTTCTGTCGGTTGTTTCGGCAGCAAAGCCTAAAATTGCAGATTACGCCTTTACTACTCTATCGCCAAACCTTGGCATTGTAGCTTACAGGGACAATAAATCGTTTGTGATGGCCGATATTCCCGGAATTATTGAGGGGGCTCATGAAGGGAAAGGACTGGGAATAAGGTTTCTGAGGCATATCGAAAGAAACTCGGTCTTACTGTTTGTAATCCCTGCCGACACCAAGGATATCCGAAAGGAGTATGAAATCCTGGTCAACGAATTAAAAATGTACAACCCGGAACTGCTCGATAAAAAAAGGATTCTGGCAATTTCAAAATCCGACCTGCTCGATGAGGAGCTAATGAATGAAACCAGGAAAGACCTGCCTGATGTTCAGCGGGTATTTATTTCTTCTATTACAGGGCTGGGTCTTACTACCCTGAAAGATATGCTTTGGAAAGTCCTGACAAACGATTGATAGTTGTATGCTTCAGCATCTTGACCAGCAGCTCTTCCTGTTCCTGAATTCACACAATTCACCATTCTGGGACTCAGTGATGTACGCGATAAGTGGTCGTGTTATCTGGGCCCCGCTTTATCTGGCCATTCTATTGTATCTTGTCTTTACATACAAGAGGAAATTCCTCATAATCATACCATTCATTATAATTGCAGTTACGCTTGCCGACCAGGTTTCAGTGCAGTTGTTTAAAGATATTTTTATGAGGCTAAGACCCTGTCATGAACCCTCCCTTACAGGTATGGTGCATCTTGTTAAAGGCGAATGCGGAGGACTCTACGGGTTTGTTTCATCTCATGCCTCAAATTCTTTTAATGTCGCTCTTCTGAGCCTTATGTTCATTAAAAAAAGATGGTATACCATATGCATTATCATCTGGGCATCGGTAATCGGATATAGCAGGATCTACCTTGGAGTTCATTACCCGGGCGATGTTATCTGCGGAGCAATGGTAGGTGCATTTATAGGATGGGGAGTATATAAGTTATACGAAGTAACAGATAATAAGGTTCTTGCTTATAGGAAGTATTTTAATAGTGATAATTCATTATAAGATTCCGGACAGAATTCTATTCGTTTTACATGTTCATAATCAACCTTGCTTCCACCGACCCTTTCTTCAACCTTGCAGTTGATGAGTACTTGCTTAAGAACAGGAAGGAAGAATTCCTGGTTCTTGGCATAAACAGTCCGTCGGTGATAATAGGCAAGCACCAGGCTCCTCACCGGGAAACTGAAACCGGATATATCACCAGAAATAATATCCCGGTTATAAGAAGAATTTCCGGCGGCGGGACTGTATTTCATGATCAGGGCAATCTTAATTTCTCATTCATTTCAAACAGCACACCCGGGAAGCAGATCGATTTCAGAAAATACACGCAGCCGGTAATACAATTTCTTGCAACGGAAGGTGTTGAGGCTAAATTTGAAGGAAAGAATGATCTGAAGGTCAATGGTCTCAAGATTTCAGGAAACGCCGAACATGTTTGGCGCAACAGGGTTCTTCACCACGGCACTCTGCTTTTTGATTCTCAGCTGGAAATTATGAAAAGATCTATAAGGAAGGATAATTCGTGCTACTTTTCACGGGCTGTCGTATCAAATCCCTCTCCTGTTACGAATCTTAAAGATTGGCTGGATTCAATAAAAAATACTTACGAACTGAAACAAAAAATGCTTCAGTTCTTTATTAGTCAGAATGATAAAAATCAGGAAGTTGACCTCTCCCGGGATGAGACTGCAGAAATAAATAATCTTGCAGATTTAAAGTACCGGACATGGGAATGGAATTTTGGTTACGGGCCATCTTATCAGTTTAAGAATAAGTTTGAAATCAATGGCATTTCAATGACCGTCAATCTCTCTGTAAAGGATGGAATAATACAGGAATGCACCATTGAAGGACCTTGTGTGCTTGCTGAATATGCTAAAAAATTTTCCGGATTGAGGCATATGCCTGAAGACATATCATCAATCTTCAGGGAGGGTAAAGTTATTATGAATGATGATGAGCTTTTTAATTTTTTTTAGATATTCGTCCTGATGAACAGGATTATTTAATAATAGTATTAGTGTATGGATATTCTGAGATCAATTATCGTATGGCTGTTGGGGATAACGATCATGCTTATCTTTCTTCCGGTCATATTTATTGTTTGGCTGCTGGCTCTTCCGTTTGACAGGAACAGGGTAGCCATTCATTGGTTGCTGGCTTGCCAGTCCAATATCATTTCACATCTTGTACCTATATGGAAGATAAAAGTTAAAGGAAGGGGAAAAGCAAAACCAGGAACAACCTACGTCATTATCTGCAACCATCAGTCCATTCTTGATATTTTAATCATTTACTGCCTCTGGTACAGGTTCAAATGGATCTCCAAAATTGAAGTACGCAGCGTTCCGGTGCTTGGCTGGTATGTCAGGATGGCGGATTATATTTTTGTCGACAGGGGAGACAAGGTAAGCAAAGCAAAAATGATGGAAGAATCATACATATGTCTTAAAAAAGGTATCTCAATAATGATTTTCCCTGAGGGCACACGCTCCGCCGATAACCAGATCAGCTTCTTCAAGAGAGGAGCTTTTCAGCTTGCAATTACTACCAAAACTCCAATATTGCCGGTATTAATGGATGGAACCGGCAATGTCCTGCCAAAGCATGGGATCATCTTCGGGGGATTTCATAAAATAGACCTCAGAGTGCTTGACCCGGTCAGTCCTGAATCTTTCGGAACCGATAACTGCGACGAACTCGCTGCAAAATTCCAGGAGATGATGAAGGGCGAGCTTCAGAAGATCAGGAATGAAACAAGCGGCAAATGATAATCTCACCTGCATACCGGAGGATCCTTCATAAAATGGGATATTATGATTACCAGCAGGGACTTATATACCGTCATCTTAACCAGGGTAATGGATGGCAGAGCCATGAAAAACATTGCAGGGACTTTATCATTAAAGCTTGTAATAAGGGTCACCCTGAAAAAATAACAGTCCTTGGCAGCGGATGGCTTCTCGAGCTGCCTCTGACCGAGCTTGCAGAAAGGACAAAACATATTTGTCTGATCGATATAGTCCACCCTCCTGCCGTGAGAGACCAGGTAAAGAAATTCAAAAATATTGAGCTTTCTGAGCAGGATATCTCGGGCGGTCTCATTGATGAGGTATGGCGAAAAGCCGGGGAACGCACTTTCTTAAATAAGCTCAGATCCCTCGATGAGATTGAAATCCCTGAATTCAACCTTAAAAATCCCGGAACTGTAATTTCACTGAATATCATGACACAGCTTGAGGCGATGCCTTTAAGAATGCTCGGGAAAAAGGCAATGGCAGGCGAAGCCGATATATTAAATTTCAGAAAAAAGATCCAGGAGAGCCATTTGAGGTTCCTGGGGAAGCATAAATCCCTGCTTATAACAGACACTGCGGAAATATTTACTGATTCTTCCGGAAATGTAACTGAGGATAAGACCGTTATAACTGATCTTCCTGACGGACTCCTCAAAGAGACCTGGAGATGGGACTTTGATCTGAAAGGATTGGATTATAGCAGGAAGAGATCGGTTATGGAGGTGACGGCATTAATTCTGTGATAAGGATGGAAAGTGAGAAACTGAAAGAAAAGTATTTTGAGGAGGCAGCTTCATTCAGATACAAGGCCGAGAAGGAAAACAAAACTCTTCTTCTGTTGTCTGTTTTGCGGCTTATCACTTTTACAGGCGGGCTTGCCCTGGTATTGATATTTTTTACTATTTCAGGTTTATCCGGGATTATTTCCCTGCTATCGGTTACTGCTATATTCCTGTACCTTCTGAAGAGCTATTCGGTGCATACATCGCACAAGGAATATCTTATCAATCTGGAGGCAATAAACCTTAATGAGGGGAAGGCCCTTGAAGGAGATTTTTCGATGTTTGAGGATGGTAGTTGCTTTGCCCACTCTGATCATGATTTTTCTTACGACCTTGATATTTTCGGCACTTCGTCTCTCTTTCAGTACCTCAACAGAACCTGTACGGGTTATGGCCGGAAAGTTCTTGCTGAATGGCTTTCAGATCCTTACATACTATCATCCTCGCTGGAATTCAGACAAAGGACAATTTCTGAAATGTCTTCTATGAATGACTGGAGGCAAAGCTTCCTGGCTACAGGTATGAATAAAAGCCTTGAAAAAGATCACATTTCAGGTATTACGGAATGGCTGAAGAAGGAATCTGTTATAGACTCTTCTGTTTTCAGAAGGACAATAATCTGGATGCTCCCGGCATTGACCCTGATCTCGCTCGTTTTAATGGTAGCGGGTCTAATTCATTATTCCATTTTTGTCATTTTTGTCATCATTAATTCCTTTATTATTTTCTTCAATCTCAGGAGATCATCTGCCATCCATGAGGAGCTGACAGGGAGATTCAGATTTCTCTCTTCGCTTGGCAGGCTTCTTGAGCTTATTGAAAATGAATCGTTTGAATCGCCTCTGATCAACCGGATGAAATCAGGAATTAACGATGGCAACAGATCAGCCGTTTCCTCACTTAAAGAACTTGGCAGGATAATCAGGGCATTCGACAGCAGGCTGAACGTAATCGTCGGTTTCGTTTTTAACGGATTGCTGCTCTGGGACTTACATTGTATCAGGAGGCTCGAAAAATGGAAAACACTCAATAGAAATCAGTTCCCGCTCTGGCTTGAGATGTTGGGGCAGGTCGATGCTTTTATAAGTCTCGGGAACTATGCTTATAATAATCCTGCATTTGTTTATCCGTCATTATCAGAAGACGGGATTCCCTTCTATGCCAGGCAGCTGGGTCATCAGCTTATTGATCCGGCAACCCGTGTATATAATGATTTCAGTCTTTCCGGGAAGGGGAAGATCTGCATTATTTCCGGTGCAAATATGGCCGGGAAAAGCACATTCCTCAGGAGCGTGGCTGTCAATTATATCATAGCCATGGCAGGGGCTCCCGTTTGTGCAACAGAGTTGCGTTTTACCCCAGTGCGATTATTTACAAGCATGCGTACCACTGATTCGCTTTCCTCGGGTGAATCATACTTTTATGCAGAGCTGAAGAGGCTAAAAAAACTGGAGGAAAAGCTTGCTGCCGGCGAAAATATTTTTTTCATACTCGACGAAATACTCAAGGGTACAAATTCGGAGGATAAGAGCCAGGGATCACGGTTATTCATCAATAAGGTATTAAGTTTAGGAGGCACGGGCCTCATTGCAACTCATGACACCTTACTTGGCACAATGGAAAAAGAGCACCCGGATGTAATAATAAATAAATGCATTGAGGTTGATATCGATGGTGATAAAATCAATTTCGATTACAAACTGCGCGATGGCATTGCAAGCAAAAAGAATGCAGTGCTTTTAATGAGGCAGATGGGTATACTGGGCTGAACAGTGTTTAGTCCTGAATAAAATAATTATAATTAAATAATTTTTACCCCCTTCCAAGCCTTCCCCCATGGGGGAAGGAGTACCAATAGCCTTTCCCTTTGGGGAAACGGGAAAGAGAGTCATTTTAATTATAAATATTCCACCTGTTAGCAAGTAATTTTTTCTGCTCTGCAATAATTCATTTTCAGTTACTTATCAATCATCACCTGATGATAAATCTGTTCAATTGTTGAAAAATTGATAATTAGTGACATTTCTATTTGACTATATTTGCGCAAAATTTCTGAAAAATGACGGTTGTAGGATATTCAGAAGAACATATTAAAACCCTTGACTGGCGTGAGCATATCAGGCTGAGACCTGGCATGTATATCGGCAAGCTTGGCGACGGCTCATCGCAGGATGACGGAATTTATGTTATGCTGAAAGAGGTGATGGATAATGCTGTCGATGAGTACATGATGGGATTCGGGAAGAAAATTGATGTCTCGATAAACGGCAAGGAGGTCAGGGTGCGTGATTATGGCCGCGGTATACCCCTCGGCAAGGTTCTGGATGCCGTTTCAAGAATGAACACCGGAGCTAAATACGATTCCAAGGCATTCAAGAAATCGGTCGGACTTAATGGTGTCGGAGTGAAAGCAGTTAATGCACTTGCATCTAAATTCATTATCAGGTCAATACGCGACGGACAGATAAAGGTGATAGAATTTGAGCATGGGAACACTTCTAAGGATCACCCACAGAAAGCCACAACTGAAGAGAATGGCGTCGAAGTGATTTTTGAGCCGGATGAAATAATGTTCGGTAACTATTTTTATATCTCGGAATACGTGGATTCAATGCTGAAAAACTACGTATATCTTAATTCCGGACTGGTAATTAATTTCAATGGCAATAAATTCTTTTCGAGGAACGGTCTGGCAGATCTCCTGAATGAGAACATGAACAAGGAGGGACTTTATCCTCTTATTCATCTTAGGGGCGACGATATTGAAGTGGCATTTACTCATGGCATTCAATATGGCGAAGATTATTATAGTTTTGTAAACGGTCAGAACACTACCCAGGGCGGTACGCACCTGATTGCCTTCAGGGAAGCGATAGTAAGGACAATAAGGGATTTTTACAAGAAAGATTATGATGCCGCCGATATACGTTCATCAATCATTGCCGCAATAAGCATAAAGGTTGAAGAACCGATATTTGAATCACAGACCAAGACAAAGCTCGGGTCGAAGGATATGGGACCGGAGGGACCATCTGTAAGAACATTTATAACAGATTTTATCAAAAAACAGCTTGATGACTACCTCCATAAAAACTCCGAGACTGCCGGGATCCTTCTGAAAAAGATTCAGGACTCAGAAAAGGAGAGGAAGGCAATTTCATCAATTCAGAAGCTTGCAAGAGACAGGGCAAAAAAGGTTAGCCTTCATAACAAGAAGCTGAGGGATTGCAGGATCCACTACAATTCAAATGATACCGACAGGCTCGATTCAACAATATTCATAACTGAAGGAGACTCTGCCAGCGGATCGATTACCAAATCGAGGAATGTTGAGACCCAGGCAGTATTCAGCCTTCGCGGCAAGCCGCTGAATTCATTCGGACTTACCAAAAAGATCGTTTACGAAAACGAAGAGTTCAACCTGCTCCAGGCAGCATTGAACATTGAAGACGGAATTGAGAACCTCCGGTATAACAATGTGGTGATGGCAACAGATGCCGATGTTGACGGAATGCACATCAGGCTTCTTCTTCTCACCTTCTTCCTTCAGTTCTTTCCTGATCTTGTAAAAAAGGGGCACGTCTATATTCTGCAGACACCTCTTTTCAGGGTAAGGAATAAAAAGGAAACGAGATATTGTTATTCACAGGATGAGAAGACTAAGGCTATCAAGGTCCTCGGACCAGATCCTGAGATCACAAGGTTCAAGGGTCTTGGTGAGATATCACCAGACGAATTCATCCATTTTATCGGGAAAGATATGCGGCTTGAGCCGGTCAGGATTAAGAAGGAGGATACCATAAATGAGTATCTTGAATTCTATATGGGGAAGAATACCTTTGAAAGGCAGGAATTTATAATTGGAAACCTCAGGGTTGAAGAAGATATTGTTGAAGAAGAACAAGTTAAAAAATAACAGGAGGCACAGGGCGTGATAATTGACGATTTTGAACTGGAAACTGAAAAACCTGAGGGAGAAGAAGATATTCCGCAGAGGCATATTGCCCTTCATTCAGTTACGGCTTTATCAGGGATGTATCAGAATTGGTTCCTCGACTATGCTTCCTATGTCATTCTGGAGCGTGCAGTTCCTGGTCTTGACGATGGCCTGAAGCCGGTTCAGCGGCGCATACTTCACTCAATGAAGCGGATGGATGACGGACGGTATAACAAGGTAGCCAATATAATTGGCCATACCATGCAGTTTCATCCTCACGGCGATGCTTCAATAGGCGATGCTCTTGTTCAGATAGGCGAAAGGGATCTGTTAATTGACGCCCAGGGAAACTGGGGAAATATTCTTACCGGTGACTCTGCAGCAGCTCCCCGGTATATTGAGGCCCGGCTTTCAAAATTTGCACTCGACGTTGTCTTCAATTCCAAAACAACGGAATGGAAGCTTTCATACGACGGACGAAATAAGGAGCCTGTAGCTCTTCCGGTCAAGTTCCCGCTTCTTCTTGCGCTTGGCGTTGAGGGAATTGCCGTTGGTCTTGCATCAAAGATACTCCCGCATAACTTCAATGAATTGATTGATGCCACCATCGATTACCTCCAGGGGAAGGATTTTGTCATCTATCCTGACTTCCCTACAGGAGGATTTATTGATATATCAAGGTACAATGATGGTCAGCGCGGAGGTGTTGTAAAAATACGGGCGAAGATTGATAAGATTGACAAGAAGGAACTTATTATCACTGAGATACCGTTCGGAAAAACTACAACATCCCTTATAGAATCGATCATTAAAGCAAGCGAAAAGGGTAAGATCAAGATAAAAAAGATAGATGATAATACTTCATCAAACGTCGAAATCGTAATTCAGCTTATGCCGGGTGTTTCACCCGATATGACAATAGATGCGCTTTATGCGTTCACAGATTGCGAATACTCAATATCCCCAAATACTTGTGTAATATCCGATAACAAACCCTCTTTCATGGGTGTGAGTTCAATCCTGAGACATTCGGCTGACCGTACCGTGGAATTGCTGAAAGCCGAGCTGGAGATAAGAAAAGCAGAGCTGCAGGAAGAGTGGCACATGTCGTCACTGGAGAAGATCTTCATTGAAGAACGGATATACCGCGACATCGAGGAAAGCGAGACATGGGAAGCCGTTATAGCTGATATTGATAAAGGTCTTAATCCATTCAAAAAAAGACTTCTGAGAGAAGTGACCCGCGAGGATATAATTAAGCTCACTGAAATCAAGATTAAGAGAATTTCAAAGTTTGACGTTAAAAAGGCCGACGAGCATATCAAAGGTCTGGAAGTAGAGCTTGAAGAGGTGAAAAATCACCTTAAGAATATCATACCTTATACTATTAATTATTTCAAGCAGATCAAGAAAAAATATGGCAAAGGACGGGAGAGAAAAACCGAGATCAGGAGTTTCGATACCATCCAGGCTGCCAAGGTAGTTGCAAATAATGCCAGGCTTTATATAAACTATAAGGAGGGATTCATCGGCACAGGCCTGAAGAAGGATGAGTTTGTATGCGAGTGCTCCGATATTGACGATATAATTGTAATCAGGAAGGATGGAGTTTATCTCATTACCAGGGTGGCCGATAAGGTTTTTGTCGGAATGGACATATTATATGCCCAGGTTTTCATTAAAAATGATGAGAGAACTATTTATAATATAGTTTACCAGGATGGAAAGGACGGGCCTCTCCTTGCAAAACGTTGTGCCATCACAGGAATGACCCGCGACAAGGAGTACAATATGACCAGAGGTAAAGCAGGTTCGAAGATCGTTTATTTCAGCGCAAACCCGAACGGAGAAGCTGAGGTAATAAAGGTTTATCATAAGCCGAAGGCCCGGCTGAAGAAACTGGAATTTGAATTTGATTTCGGACAGCTTGGCATCAAAGGAAAATCATCAATGGGCAACATCCTTACCAAAAATGCTGTTCACAAGATAGCCCTGAAGGAGAAGGGGCTATCGACTCTTGGCGGCAGAAAGATATGGTTTGATGATGCTGTATTCAGGCTCAATGTCGATGGACGGGGAACATACCTTGGTGAATTCAGCGGCGATGAAAAAATTCTGGTTATAACCAAGAACGGATTCTTCAGGCATGCAAATTTCGACCTCTCCAACCATTTCGAGGAAAATATTCTTGTAATAGAAAAATTCAGACCCGGCAAAGTATACTCAGTGGTTTACTGGGATGCAGAACAGAAATTTTATTACCTGAAGAGATTCATTATTGAGGAGTCTGAAAAACCTCAATGCTTTATAAATGAGGATCCTGAATCTAAGATGATAAGCATTACCGAAGTTGAATATCCCAGGTTCGAGATAGAATTCGGTGGTAAAAACAAGAACCGCGACAATGAGATAATTGAGGTTGTGGAATTCATAGGTGTCAAGAGCTATAAGGCTAAAGGGAAGAGGCTTACAAGTTTCATGGTGGAAAACATTCATGAAATTGAACCTGTTATCAGGAAAGAAAGCAATCCTGTTATTATACCTGACGATGATAGTGAAGAGCCTAAACAGGCATCCCATGAAGATCCCTCCCAGATGAAACTGGAATTATAATGCACGGCAAGAACCTTGTTTATATTATCGGTTTCATGGGCAGCGGCAAGTCGACTGCAGGAAAAAAACTTGCGGCAGCACTCGGATGGGATTTTATAGATCTTGACCGGAAAATCGAGGCTGAAGCTGGAAAAAGTATAACTGAGATTTTTTCACAGGATAGCGAAGAGAGGTTCAGAAGCCTTGAAACCGAAGTTCTGAGAAGCCTTCAGTCGCACGTAAAGACAATTGTTTCAACAGGTGGAGGCACGCCATGTCATGCCGATAATATGAAGTTCATGCTCGATACAGGTGTTACGGTATATATTAAAATGTCGACAAGCCAGCTGGTCAGCAGACTCCTCGGATCGACAGGTGAGAGGCCTGTTTTAAAAAATGTTCCTGACGATAAACTTTACAGCTTTATTGAAGAAAAGCTTGCCGTTCGTGAGAAATTCTATAACAAGGCAAATATAATTATTGAAGGTATTAATCTGGATATTAATAACTTACAATCAATTATCAGATTGGGAGCAGGTATCTGAAACTTCTCCAGCGCTGTTTAACCCCGTTGTACATTTGCATATCTAATTTGGTTATTCGTCAAAAAAGCTATTTGGTGGCATTTCGGATAGGATTTAATTACTATTTTAGAGTGCGCTAATTTTACGCGGGGGAAATTTATGAAAGAGAGACTATTCTCACTCCTTGGAATCGAACCTGGTGAGGAATCAATGATTATCATACTCCTTACCCAGTCTGTTTTTCTTGGCATATTTCTGGGATCCTTTGACATCAGCGCTCACTCTCTTTTCCTTTCTGTTTTTGATGAGAAGATGATGGCCCGTGGATACGTAGTCTCTGGGCTTGCAGGAATAATCCTGACTATTGCCTATACGTACTTCCAGACAAGTATCCTTTTCAGGAACTTCTCAACTGCCAATTTTGGTTTTGTTACAATTTTGACAATTTTTCTCTGGATTGTGCTTCTGATGATACATGCTCATTGGGTTGTATTTTTTGTTTTTATTATGTTTGGTCCGCTGAATATTCTTGCCATGCTCGCCTTTTGGGGAACTGCGAGCCGGTTATTTACATTAAGGCAAGGGAAACGTCTGTTCAGTCTGGTCGACTCGGGAC
>Ga0182010_10001092_pt1 | contig 14644 bp, 14 predicted proteins | sample 611E1MmetaG_FD_120488 | JGI IMG/M metagenome (GOLD analysis project Ga0182010, IMG submission 120488) | Permafrost microbial communities from Stordalen Mire, Sweden - 611E1M metaG | ecosystem: Environmental > Terrestrial > Soil > Wetlands > Permafrost | place: Sweden: Stordalen | collected...
CCGATGTTAAAATATATAAGGCCTATGGCCTTTTTTTATATTGTATAGATTCTTAAAAACTTAAATCATAGATTAATAATAATATTGGATAAGTCAATCATAATCTGACACTTGCAATTTTATCATAAAAACACGATGTGCAAAATGTATTAAAACTCGGGATGACATTTCAGATCAAACCATTCACGTATTTTGCTATTGCAATGGAGGATGTTAATCCCGGTGATTCCATCCCGATAAGATTGATAAATCCGGGATACCCCCTCCCGGATTCTTCCATAATATAAAAATCCTTTAGCGCTTCGCCGGGTTTCTGTATTTTGGGACGTATACCGGCCATTTCAGACGCAATGTCGTCGAACTCAAGGAAAGGCAGAAATTTTTTTGCTGATGTATAAAAAGCTTCTTGTTTTGATTCTGTTAATCTATAATCATAAATATTTGACTCAAGATATTTTACATCCGGTCCAAGTTTCACCCCTCCACCCATATCTATCGTCACATGGATCCCGATACCCTCCATATTTGGATGAGGCACGGGGTAGACAAGCCGTGTTATCAAACGGTTTTTTGGAGGATTAATTCTGAAATATTCACCTTTACAAAAAAGTATTTTCAGATTTTTATCAATAATACCAACCATTTCCGAAACTTTATCTGATGTCAGCCCTGCAGAATTTATAACAATCCTGGTTGTGAAACTGTAAAGCTTCTTATCTGCATCAAAAAGGGTTATTTTATATCCGTTTTTGATCTGGCTGATACCTGTAACCTCGCTTCCATAAGCAATCTGACAGCCATTATTAACTGAATTGGTCTCAAATTGTTTCATAAGCGAATGAGAATCAATGATTCCTGTCGACGGGGAGAAGAGAGCTTTCAGGGCAAATATATTCGGTTCCAGATCTGAAATCTGTTCTCTTCCAAGAACTTTAAGATCATCTACACCATTCTTTATGGCAGTCTGTCTTATTCCTTCTATTACTTCGATCTCCTCTTCTGTGGTGGCAACTATTAATTTTCCGCAGTTATTGAAAGGAACATCATATTTTCTGCAATAATCATACAGGAGTCTTTTTCCCTCAATGCATAGTTTTGCTTTTAGGCTATCTTTGGTATAATAAATGCCCGCATGAATGACTTCGCTGTTCCGGCTGCTTGCCTCTTGTCCGAAAGAGGGGTGTTTTTCAATCAGATAAACATTTTTATTCTCCCCGGATGCTTTTTCAGCTATGGCAAGGCCAATCACTCCGGCACCTATTATTGTTATTTCTGCATCCATCCAATGTCTTATAAAACTCACTCTTATTGAAAGTTAAAGTTGTCAAAAAGAATCGACAAATAATTATAACTTAAGATGGTTTTTGATATAAGTATTATGAAGATAATAAATATACTTAACATGTTAATCTGTTTTTTGGGTTGTTCAGCCCAGAGAAATGAACCGACATGGGATCTTGTATGGTCCGATGAATTTAATTACTCCGGATTACCTGATTGTTTAAACTGTGGATATGATATTTGAACTTTATGTGCCGGCTTTGTTGCCCTGTTTCAGACTAAATGTCTTTCTGTAAAAAGTAAGTTTTGTGGATATCTGTAATTATTTCTTTGGTTAAGGGTTTTGTTAAATAACCTGAAACGAAGCTCCATGCCTTCGCCCTGAATCTATCTGTAACATTATTGGATGTGGTCAATATCATTATCATTGTATTTATTTGAATTACGCGGTCTAACTGACTGAATTCGATAAGGAATTCCCACCCGTTCATTTTTGGCATATTGATATCCAGGAAAATCAGGTCCGGCTTAAGATCATTTTTCTCGTTCATGCCTTTCAGATATTCTAATGCATCAATTGCAGAGTCCCTTATAATGACTACGGTTGATAAAGCTGCTTTTTTTATCTCTCTTTCATGAAAGAAATTATCTGACTTGTCGTCATCAACCAACATTATACATTTTAATTCTTTCTTCATAATCTGAAAAAGTTGTTCCCGGATTGATTTACTTTATTCTCTGAAATCCCGGACTATTTATTCCTCTAAATCAGCAATATTAAAATGTATTGTAGTGCCTTGATCCTCTGCTGATTCTATCCATATTATTCCCTTGTGAAGCTGGACTATTTTTTTGCAGAAAGCAAGGCCGATTCCGCTCCCCTGATATTCTGAGTCATTATGTAAACGTTGAAAAATTTCAAATATTTTTTCAAAGTATTTTGAAGCTATTCCGATTCCGTTATCACTTATTGAAAACTGCCATCCTGAGTTTATTTTTTTTGAGCTGATCATTATTTTCGGTTTATTGCCCGGCTTCTGAAATTTTATAGCGTTCATAATGAGATTCTGAATAAGCTGGCTGAATTCTGATTCATAGACCCTTATTTCAGGCATAGCAGAAACTTTTATAGTGGCTTGAGTTGAAGTAATAAGAGTCTCAAGATCAGCCACTGTATTGTTGATCAATTGTTTGCAACTAACCTTTTTCAGTTTAATATTGCGCCCGATACGTGAAAAATCCAGAAGCGAATTGAGAAGCAACATCATTCTTGAAACTGAATCTTTTACGGTTTTCAGATAGGTAAATGCCTTGTCGTCGAACCTGTCTGCATAATCTTCCTCGAAAATCTGAACATAATTAGATACTGTCCGGAGAGGTTGCTGTAGATTGTGAGAAGCAATAAAAGCAAATTGTTCCAGTTCTTCGTTGGCATGAGCATACTGTTCGAGTTTTTTATTTGTGTTTATTAATTCTTCGATTTTAATCTTCAACTGTTTTTCTATCTGTTTACGCTGCAGGGACGTCGCCGCGAGGTGAACGAAGTTTTCAAGGATTTTTTTTGGAGGATCAGGCTGATGCTTCTTCATTCCCAGCACCGAGGTTCCATAAAGTTTTCCCTCTGTCATATAGGCTAAACCTATGAAGTGGTCAATATTCAATAATGCCTGAACTGAGGCACCCACAGGCCGTGATATAGCTCCGAAGCTGACCTCATGCAAAGTTTTCCGCCACCCAACAAGGTCATGTGATATCTCTTCATACATATCCTGACTAATAGGAGAGTGGATATTCTGAATTTTTTTGCCTAAAAGTTTTACTACTTTATTTAGCATGCCCGGCTCAAGTTCAATACACTTTACAGAAGTTATATGGTTCTCAGGATCAAATTCAGAGAAAGTGGATACTTCAGCGCCTGACAATTCTTTTATTTTCTTTGAGATCAGTTCTTCCAGGTTATCTTCGTAAGACATGTTCGAAAGTTCGATGGCAAAATGGTTGAGCTTTGAAAGTGCGTCATTCTGTCTTACAATTTCCTCCTCAGCTGATCTCAGAATCCTAAGTTCGAGTTCTAATCCCTTTATCCTGTGTTCAATTTCTATTTGAGTCATTTTCGTTTTCCCTGTATTTCCGATTCCAGCAGATGTAAATAACTACTGATGGCCTGTAATTATTAGCAAAGACCTACCACCTCTTCAAATGCACCTACGAACCTCATAAAAAAGTTTGAATAGTCCACATCCTCAAAATAGTCATGAGTCTGTTCAGGAGATGAAGGAATATCGTCCAGAGTATTGTCACCTGAGCTTTTGTCAAATTCTGAAATCATAAAATCGATGCGTTCACCATTGATGCGATTATAAAAATGCCATCCATCTTTCTTTGGAGTCCTTAGTATTTCACCACCAAAAATGTCATGTATCAACAATGAATTAACTATGTTCTGCTCATTTTCAGTAATAGCCGGAACAGAGCCTGATCTGGTTTCCAGTGCCCAGCTGCGTCTCAGTGCTTCTTGAACAACAATCTTGTTAAACATGGTTTCTTGCTTTATTATGTTGTAAGTTTAAAATTAAATTTATTGACTTTAATTCTCCATTATATAATCCCTATCCAAAGGTTGTGCCATAAAACCTATTCAAAAGATGATTGATAAGATGTATTTTTATAAGTGGCTGAAACTAAATTATATATGACTGTGAATTATTTTAAAAATTGTAATGGCTTCGCTCATTTCAGGAATCTCTGCCCTAGGGGAAGAGATTATATATAAAAAAACGCACAAGTGTGCGGTTTTTTAAATAAAAAAAGCCATTGCAAATTGAAGATTTACAATGGCCTTTTTCTTAGATATTCTTCAATATTTTCATAAATTCTTCGGGTTTTTCATTCAGATGTTTTGAAAAACTTGCGCCCAGGTTAAACGACCACATAAAATCTTCATCAGCTGTACCTGGCTTGATGCGCCTGCCAATACTCCATGCCAGGTTGATTTTCGACAGCATTTGTTGATCCTCTGAAGCGACTTTTTTCAAATAAGCTCCAACAGATTCCGGATCAGTCTCTTTTGAATGAATAAAATCAAGCAAGTCTTTCTGCCTGTTATAGTTGTATTCAATGAATTCAATAGTTAAAAGAAGATCTTCAAAATCATGTTTGTTCTTAGTGATTCCTTCTTTGCAGGTCGTTAGCAGCTTTGATATTTCAAGGAACTTGTTTTTCAAATTCTTATTTTCTACTGCAATATCTTTGATTTCCTTCTCGGAATGCCAGCAGAAAAATTTGAGGCTATCATCCCGACCACAACCCCATTGAGGCGTTTCCCTGTAAATTTCCGAGTATACCTTTTCCCAGTTTGCATCATATTTCGCGCCGAAATGGTCCTTAACGAATTGTGGGATCGCAGCCATAAAATGATAATTTCCTTTGTTTCTAAGAATTTCTGCAGCAATAGTGTAAGTGTCCCACTGGCTACCCTGAAGGTATCGCTTTGGCACCCAGTTCGATAGAAATATACCCAGATTGTTTGAATGGTTCAGATTACCATAAACATCAGCATAGGCGTTGATGTTTTGAAACTGTTTTTCACCAACACGTGGTCCCCAGGCGCACCAACTGACAGCTGGACAGCCAATCAGTTTAAAACCCTTACTTAGAACCGTTTGAGCCAGGGTTTGGATTTTCTCTTTGTTGGTTTCCCAGTAATTCCAGTCCATAATGACCATGTCCTTATCAAGCAAATCAAGCACTTCAATATCGTTGTACAAAGGAACATCACCCCAGATAATTGTTTTTCTGCCGATATCTTTCAGGGAACTATGCAGTTTATTTACATATTCTGCCCATATCTGCGGTTTGCTTTTAGATTCCAATGCCTTTTTTGACAACTCACCCGAACCCCAATTTACCTCATCGCAGCCAATATGAAAATACTGGCTTGGAAAAATAGAAGCTACCTCTCTATAAAGATCTTTCAACAGATTTAATGTTGAATCGTTAACGGGGCAAAGGGCATTGAAATCTTCCCCGTAGGGGCTGTCGCTCAACGACTTATATTTTTTTGTTTGGGTTATGTACCTGGAATGTCCGAAGGATTCGATCTCCGGAATCATTTCTATTCCATGATTTTGTGCGTAATCAACTATCGTCTTTAATTCCTTTGTTGAAAATGCTCCTTCACACATTTTCAATTCGGGATGAGAAGTGAAAAGATATGCCGACCCCTGGTCATCTGTCAGACGGAATATAATGGCATTCATACCTTCTTTCTGACAAAAGTCAATCAGCCTGAAATAATATTCAATAGTTTCGACACCCCTGGGAGCATCAATCATAAATCCACTGAATACCTTTTCCTCAGAGCGGGTCATGGAATTTGCATTAAAGTGGATGAGAAGTATTAAAAATAATAAATCTATTAATTTATGTACCGCCTTCATTGCATTACACCTTAATAAAAATACTTTTTCTATACATTAAATAAAGCAAAAGCCAGGCAAGAGTTATGTTGCCGATCACAAGTACTAATTGACCTGCATTTTCGCTCATCGGATTTATAATCCAACCGAATAATGAAGTAGTTGTGGAACTAATATTCAACAAGTTGCCAACAACAATAAGATAAATAAAAATGGAATTTGTGCCGATAACCCTAAAAAATAATGTCCACTTTTTATATCCCAAAACATCTATAACAAAATAAAATAGAGCAACCAAAAGAAAACTAATACCTCCTGAAAGTATATTGTAAGTTGTTGTCCAGCACTTTTTAATTACAGGATAAAATGGACTGATGAAAAGTGAGAGTACAATAAGCCCGATACCGATTCCCACTAAAATACGAAGTTTCTTTTGTGGTGTTGAATCTTTTTGAAGCAATATTATTCCTGCGAAATATCCCATCAGGGTAACCCCGATAGCCGAAATAATACTGAGTATTCCCAACGCATCGAAAACCCCATTGCCGGAAACCATCTCTCCATCTGGGCCATATGCCAGCCTGCCGGGTAAAAGCATCCGGTCGATATAGCTATTTATACAACCATACGGTGTCAAAATTCCACTTCCAATCCCGGGTACAGGTATCAGCAATTGTACAACAGAGTAACCAATCAGCAATCCACATAGCCAGAACAATTGATTTTTCAGCGACTTAGCGTAAATAACAATGAGTGAAGCAATAAAATAGGAAATGCCGATCTGCCCCAGGATACTTACATATCGCGCGTTCGAAAATCCATTACGTAAAGTTCCATTGAAAATGATACCTAATGCGATCAGAATGAGCATTCTTTTGGCAATTTTTAAAATCACTTCCTTTTTAGAACTACCCTTTTCCAGTTTTGAAATTACAGCAATAGGAATAGTTACACCGGAAATAAACATGAATAAAGGAAATATCAAATCTTCAAAATGAAACCCAGCCCAGGTAGCATGTTCCATTTGTCGGGAGAGTACCTGAAGCCATGCAGCAGGGAAACACTTCGCAAGCACTTCAATCAGAGTGCCTCCGCCAATAATCCAGAACATATCAAATCCGCGCAAAGTATCTAATGACAATATGCGTGGTTTTTGTTCCTTAGTCGGCATTTTGGTTTTATCATTCATTAGCTCAAGGTGTAAAGACAGGTTATCAGTTGTTAAGTTTGGATCAAATGTATTAATTTTCTGTAAGCTAAGTAACATGAACAAAATGTGGCAATCATGTATACTTCATGCTCAATTATTTAGTCCCCGTTTTTTCCGGAGCGAATATCTCTCCCTGATAGGAGATAGTGCTGCGATTATCGCTGGAGATTGAAAGCGATGCACTTCCTTCAGATCCTACTGAAAGGAAAAGCCTGAAAATGTCGGCTTCTCCCTTTACTAATGCATTTATCTGAAAGGATCTTTTACTTTTTTCTGTCGTAAACTTTTCGGGTTTTCCCTTGAAGCTGAATCCTGTATCATTCCCGAAAGCAACTGCACTGTAAGCCCTGCCAAAAAATGGCATATAACTATCAATAAAGTCAGGTTGGAATTTTATTCCATACTGGTTTGCCGATATGTTAACAGGTCTCATTCCTGCAGGCAAAGCTATTCGTGGAACAAAAACGAATTCCCTGTCATTTATCATCATTTCTACCTGAGTCCGTTTATCCAGTTTGTTATCTTTTTTTAGGTCCCCTTTGGTTTTGCCCTGGGAAAAACTTGTGGTTATCCCTACTGAAAGGATCAATACCACTATATATAATCTAGTTTTCATATTACCGTTTTTTTGATTTTTCATTATTAATCCAAATACGCAAAAGTCGTACCAAACTGCCCTTTTTTAACGTCGACCCTGTAAAGAGGCTTTGTGGATGAATGAGATATGTTTGTTAATTTCACGGAAGGAGGTTGCTCACAAAATCGGCCAATCTTAAAAGATCCTCTCTGGACTCAAAATCGACCTTATTTGATTTGAGGTAATTTCTGATATCATCTCCTTTTCCAGGCAAGACATTGATTATATTTTTTTTACTGAATCGAATAAAGTCATTTTCCGGTGTTGAATAAAAATATTCCGCTGTGTTCTGAAGAACCATATCTTCGCGGACTATCAAATTAACGGTATTTCCACTGGTTAACACATATCCATATGACTCAGAAGCTGCACTTCTGTTTATTGTACCATATGCACCTTCCTTTTGTATATCTTTAATTACAATAGCCTGTTTTAAATAGACATTTAACTTGCCACTGTGGATTATTTCCAAATAACCATTATGACAGTAAAATGTATCCTGTGCAATGACGATTGACTTGAGATCCTTAGTGTTAGACAATGATAGAGTGTCAGCTAATTGAATAAATTGCATTTCTCCTGACAGTAAATTGTAATTCAATTTGCCAGGAATGATTTTCCCATTTTTAAAAATGACCTTTCCATCAGTAAAATCCGGATAACGATATCTTTCAGAAACAGGGAAGTAGTCTATAATCCTTGTACCTGCCTTAACTGTTATTGATTTTTTATTTTGAGCTGACAAACCGATATTTATAAAAAGAGCTAAGCAAATAATGAATATTGTTATTTTCATTTTAACATAAGTTTAAAGTGAGTGGATATAAAATTTTCCAGGAATTTTGTGCAGGGTGTTCTCTTAATATGTAAAATAAACAATGTTTGCTAAATCTCTCTTGCATGTTATTGTGTCAATGAATTCCTTTCTCTTTCCGCTTCGGTACAACTCCCATGTTAATTCTGTCTTTTTGTCTGCAAAGACTTTGGTATTTATTGTAGAATTTACGTTTCCGCCTATCCATATTAAATCTTCAGCTGTTGTAAGTCCGACGGAGTTATTTGTTCTTCCATAGTTATTTATTACATAGGGATACAGTGAACCTCCGTATACACCATTCGATTCCCAACACAGACGAAGGGTATCACAGACAGGTGTTTTGCTCTTTCTGTTTAATTTTATGGTGAGATCCACTAATTTGTTCAGGGGAAAGACTATATATTTTGCATTTCTTTCAAGGTCGAAGAGTGCCATTTTATGAATTGTGACAGCATATTCTGAAACACCCACAAAACAAAAATTGTAGTTATATGCACCTTTGATTTTTTTCAATGTATATGTAAAACAACCTAAACTGTCAGTAGAGAATTGTCCGGTTTCGATTGGTTCCGATTTATCATTGCCGCTTACTATTCCCTGAACAATTATATTTTTCCAGGGAATTCCGGTTTTTGTTCTTTCATCAAGAACTTTACCCTTCATTTTCAGATTTCCTTCAGTATTAAGGCATCCCATAAGCACTCCCGATGCTAATGCAAAGAGGATAAAGAATGTAATATTAAAATCCGTTTTTCGCATCTTGACCTGTGGCCTGAAAAACATAATAAATTTACCAATTTTATCTCGAATTACTTTATTAAGCTTCGTATCTGAATTTCTATTTCATCCGCTTTTATTTGAGCTTCCTTTAATGGTAATCCTAAGCGAGAACAGACTGGCAAGCTTTATCATATTATGTATTTAGTAATGAATGGATTTTATTTTGTTTTCTGGACTATATTTCTGAGCTCCTTAAAAGTTGAAAATGGAACATTTTTAATGAAAGGGTTTGCCAGCCATGCTGGAATTAACCCTCCGGGTTCAACATGCATTTGGTAGATTACTTCAGTCTTGTGCGTATCAATTGAGGTTAAGAGCCAATAGCCATTTGTCTTGACCATTCTTACTATTCCTTTCCTGGGTTGAACATAATCAGGTACTCCTGTAACATTTACTCTTTCTTGTTCACTGTTAATTTCTATATATTGAAAGTGATATACCATATCCCGGTTTTCAAACGGAAGGGGTAAAGACGTTTCGATATAATAGTACTGATCATGGTCTTCCGTTTTAAGTAATTTTACTTCTTTGCAATTAGCAACCCAATTATTAATGCTATCTGTATTTTTCAGAACTTCAAGTATATCTTCAATTTTACAGCTTACCTGCATTTCAGCTTTAAATGCTTTATATTTAGAACCAGATTCGGTTTTAGTATATACTTTAATTCCGGCTTCCTCTTTAACAAGGTTCCAGTTCTCCTGAGCAGATGCTGTAAAAGTTAAGAGACATACTATAATTGTGATCCAGATTAATTTTTGTTGAAGTGTTCCAATATTTGTCATAGGTGTGTTACTCTTCCTCAGATTATCTCATATTACGGCCTGAGCTTTTATTTCAAAGTAATTACCTCTGGTAATGTTTCTCTTTGAATTCTCTCAGGGATGAATTTTGGCATTTGAATCGTCAGTGTCAGTACTGTTTGATACATATCCCTGGGGAGCCTCGCAGGCTTCGAAGGGTTTGATCAAATTACCGAAACCATCGCCATCTTCATCTTTGAAGAAAGTAGAAACAGGACAATTACCTGCCTTTAGAGCTTGATCCAAAGCCCGGAGTAAAGACATATCACCTTTTATGTCATATGCAATTTCCCAGATCATTACTCCTCCCAGATTCTTTTTTGCTAATTCAACTTTTTTTACTATTGTAGGAATTCCATTATAATATTTCATACCAGAAGAGTCCACGTAGCCAAATGACGGATTTTGATCAACTATTTCTTTGAATGAGATATAGCGGGCAGGTGGAGTAAAATCAAATCCATAGAATGGTACCCCTAAAATAATTTTCTGAGCAGGGATTTTTCTCACTTCGGTCCAGAATTTTATTGCTTCTTCAGCGTAGGAGTAAGGCGAATGAGGACCAACATCTCCTGGTCTCCAAACACCAGTTTTATCATAAACCATTACATTTATAAAATCATAAGCATCAAGAGCTTCCTTGCTTATTGCACTATCGACTTCAACTGCCCCGAGCGCTGATGAAATCCCTTTACCTGTGGCATGCAGAGCATTCCTGAGCCCTGTTACAAAAGGATTATATAATTTACCTATGGTTGGCAGCAAGTTACCTTCAATATCAACATCTACTCCATCGAGATTATTATCTTCCACATATTTAATTATTTTGTTTATGAACGATGACCTGTTTTTTGGCTGCAACAGGGATTTCCATAGATTTTGATCAGGGCTGCCTCCTCCTGCCAGTGAAATGAAAACCTTAAGACCAGCATCATGACCTTTTTTTACTATCGGCTTTACATCAGCATTGTCGCTGCAAATTAAATTTCCATCCATATCCGGATTGCCAAAGGCCAGATTCAGATAAGTAAGTTTGTTGAGTTCAAAATCATCTATCAGATTAAAACTTTCTGCAGAAAGATACCCGACAACCTTAAAGGATGTATCCTGGGTATAAATATCAGGTCCGTAATGAGATGTTTTAGTTGAACAGGAAATAAGTAGCAAAGTACTTAGGTACATGAATAAATGCGGACGACTTAAGAGTAATTTCATAATGCTGTTTTTTATTATTGGAATTAAATTTCCGACAGGTTCAATATCCCAAAGATACAAACTGAAACTATTCCCTGCTTAATTTAATCATATTTTTAAACAACGGGGTTTTGGCTCTTTTTATTTATATTTGATCCTGTACAGGAATTTGTCACGAAAAGTTCCAATAAATGCGATTCAATCAGGGATCATTATTATCTGAATTCATTTTAGCATAAAAAAACTAAGAGATGAATGATAAATTAACTATTCTATTCAGAATTCCTCAATTGAAACTCTTTAAACAACCAGTCAGACTGAGGATTATGATTTTACACTCAGATGAATATCTTTTTCTGAGATCAATCCTGCCGTTTATGTTCATTTTTTTGTTTGGATCGGGTTCATTGAAATGTCACGCACAGGGAAATGCCAGTCAGAAGGCTGCTGGGAAAGTGATAAATGAACAGGAATTGGCAAAAAGAGCTCCAACCTACACTATTTCTCTGTCAGGAAGTGTTAACCAGCCAATTACCGGATGGGGATGTTTCCCGGGTTTTATCGATTGGGGAGCCAGCATCGGCAATAATAAAAAATTACAGGATGAAATATACCGTGATCTGGGGATGACAGTTGTAAGAGTTAAAATTTATCCTCACTATGATAATCCCGATGGCACCCTGAACACTTTTGAAATTGACCGCAATATCGCACATCAGATAGGAACATTCCGAAGCTATGGAATTACAAGATGGATTATCACAACATGGTCTCCGCCAATGTTCATGAAAACATTTAATGATACATTAGGGATAGTAAATGGTCAGCCAAACCATCTTAAACCCGAATTCGAAGACGCCTATGTAAAGTTTTATACAAAGGTGCTGGTTTATCTTCGTGATGTAAAAAAACTTGGTACACCTCTTTATGCTACTATCCAGAACGAACCTGATTATGCAGCAATATGGGATGGATGCCCCTATGAACCGGAACAATGGAGGCGGGTAACGAAAAAACTTCGAAAGGCTCTCGATGAGGCAAATCTGACAATGGTCAAGATTCATGGGCCTGATCATAATCATTATACAATCGCTAAATATTTTGGAAAAGATCTTTCAGAATTGAAATCTGATCCTGAATTGCTAAGAGCCGTCGATGGGATTGCTTTTCATTCGTACGATGAGGGAACACAATCGGGAGGCAGCACAGCGGTTGAGGCAAGGGATCTAATCCTGAAATTCAAGAATAATTTGAAAAAGGGGAATGAGATCTGGCAAACAGAAAACTGCACTGTCAAGCCGGAGGATCTTACAATCTCAGCTATACGTCAGTTAAGATCCATGATGCGCGACATTGGATATCTGGAGGCAAACTGCTACATATACTGGCTTGGGGCGACAGAAAATAAAAACTACTCTGGTGAAGAACTTATCTTTAATAACACAAAAACAAAACTCTACTATGTATTCCGGAAACTCTGGAATACCGTAATCCCTGGGAAGTTTTACGTTAAAACTTTTACAGCCGGCAATGATCCCGAACTAGCCTCTTTCGGACCTGATCCGATGGATATGCTTGCATTTACCGGTACGGGCAAAACAGTTATTCTTCTGACCAACATGACAGATAAAGCCAGGAATATGACAATAAAAGGACTCCCGGGGAATAAATTATCAGAATTCCGTACCTCTGACTTTGAAGATATGATTTCAGTGGGAGAAAAGGCTATAACCAAAGGAGAGTCGACTGTATATTTACCCGGCCATTCAGTCCTGCTTCTTGAAACAAATGGAGGTATGTAAACTTTCCTCTCCGGGACTGCCATTCCCGAGAACTAAATTTCAGTAATATTCGTAACTTTTGAGAATGGAAGACGGTACGGAACACCTGTTACACAGAGCTCTCCCAATATTATGACAGGTCATTACTCAAGGAATATCAGATTTATCAACGACAAATAAATCCTGGTAGGAAGAGACGCTGACTAAACACTTACATCATCTTTTCCGGATTAAGGTGTTATATCCTGGTGAAGAAGCTTTCCATCTTTGACAGTGCCAGTAATTATGGCATTGTTGAGGCATTACGGTATTGATTTATGAGTCATTTGACACATTTTGATGCATTACTTGCAAAATTTTAATCAAAAAATGAATTTGAAAATGGAAAAATAGTAATATTTTTACATTTCAGTTAATCGCGAAAGTTATCGTGTAAGTAAATAAATAAATTATTATATTATGAAAAAGATTATTGTGGCAGGTGCAGGGGGGTTTATTGCCGGACACCTTGTTAAAGAGCTGATTAAAAAAGGTCACAGTGTAAGAGCAGTGGACATTAAGCCTCTGAATGAATGGTATCAGGTTTCAAATGAAGCTGATAACCTGGTTTTAGATCTGCGCCTCAGGGAAAACTGTTACAATGCTGTGAATGGTTATAATGAGATCTTTAACCTTGCTGCTGATATGGGAGGTATGGGTTTTATTGAAAACAATAAAGCTGCCTGCATGATCAGTGTTCTCATTAATACTCACCTTCTTTTAGCAGCACGTGATTGTGGAATTGACCGGTTCTTTTATGCCTCATCTGCCTGCGTTTACAATGGCGAAAAACAAACTGATACCAATAGCCCCGGGTTGAAAGAAGCGGATGCTTATCCGGCCCTTGCAGAAGACGGATACGGATGGGAAAAACTATTCAGTGAGCGTATGTGCCGTCATTTCAGGGAAGATTTTGGCATAACCACGAGAGTTGCAAGATTTCATAATGTCTATGGCCCTCATGGCACCTTTGATGGTGGCAGGGAAAAGGCTCCGGCTGCAATTTGCCGCAAGATAATTGATGCTTCAATCACAGGAGAAAAAGATATTATAATCTGGGGCGATGGTCATCAGACCAGGAGCTTCATGTATATAGATGATTGCATAAAAGGTATTCAGGATATTATGTACAGTGACATCTTAGAACCTCTCAATCTTGGAAGCAGCGAAATGGTATCTATTAACCAGCTTGTTGATATTGTAGAAGATATTGCAGGTTTTAAGCTTAAAAGGAAATATGACCTCGACGCTCCAAAAGGGGTTCGTGGACGAAATAGCGAAAACACTTTAATAAAACAGTACCTTAAATGGGAACCCTCTATTCCTTTGAAAGATGGAATGAAAAAAACTTATGACTGGATAAAAGAAGAGATATTAGATGACTCGAAAAGCAAAAAGCAGATAAGTAAATATAATAAATAATCCATGACGGATAATGAAAGCCAAAAAGGTAATGGTAAGTGGTTGTTACGACCTTCTTCATGGAGGGCATATTGCTTTTTTCAAAACAGCTTCAGCTTACGGTGATTTGTATGTAATAATCGGGAGGGATGGGAATCTTCTTTTACTTAAAGGGAAGAAACCTGTTTTCTCTGAAAAAGAACGGTTGTACGTTGTTAGGTCAATAAGATATGTCTATGAAGCATGTCTGGCTTCAGGTACTGGTATGCTCGATTTTGAACCG
>Ga0182010_10001095_pt1 | contig 14615 bp, 15 predicted proteins | sample 611E1MmetaG_FD_120488 | JGI IMG/M metagenome (GOLD analysis project Ga0182010, IMG submission 120488) | Permafrost microbial communities from Stordalen Mire, Sweden - 611E1M metaG | ecosystem: Environmental > Terrestrial > Soil > Wetlands > Permafrost | place: Sweden: Stordalen | collected...
ACCGGCATTGCGCAGGCGTTTTTCCACCGGCAGGCCAACGGCAGTCTGATCGTATCGAACGGCACCACCTCCGGTTCCAGTTTGATCGGGCAGCAATTTAGCGACCCGAAGTATTTCTGGGGGCGGCTGTCCGCAACCTCACCGGTACCGTATAATGCTGCTTCCTCTTCCGGTTCCAATCTCGGTCCGGATAATCCGGCATTGCAGGACGAAGTACAGGCGCGCATCGACGCTTTAAAAGCTGTCGACCCGGATAACAAGCTGCCGATCCCGGTAGACCTGGTAACTTCTTCCGGTAGCGGACTCGACCCGGATATCAGTATCGCCGCCGCCGATTATCAGATCAACCGCGTCGCGAAATACCGCAATTTAACCGTGCCGCAGGTTTTGGCGCTCGTTAAGCAACACACAACCGGCCGTACGTTTGGTTTCATCGGGGAACCGGGGGTCAACGTGCTGCAACTCAATCTGGCGCTGGATAATCTGAAATAGATTTTATTTCTTCTGTAGAGTAAAATTCTAGCAGGGATTGATAACGATGGCCGAAAATACTTCTCGCCCCAATCCGGATGAACTGTTAGTACGGGTTAAATCCGAGGAAGCAAAAATAAACCGGGGAAAACTGAAAATTTTTCTCGGTTATGCTGCCGGTGTGGGCAAAACATATGCCATGCTGGAAGACGCCCGTCACCGTAAACCCGATACTGATCTGGTCGTGGGCATCGTGGAAACCCACAAACGCCAGGAAACCGCGGCCTTGCTTGCCGGGCTGGAAATAATTCCCGTTAAAAATGTCCCCTACCGCGGCGTGACCATCCCGGAAATGGATATTGACGCGGTGCTGGCCCGCCGCCCCCGGTTGGCGCTGGTCGACGAATTGGCGCATACGAACGCGCCCGGTTCCCGTCACCCCAAACGCTACCAGGACGTCATGGAGCTGCTGGAAAGCGGCATCGATGTCTACACCACGCTGAATATCCAGCATGTCGAAAGCCTGCGGGACACCGTCGAACAGATTACCGGCATATCGATGCATGAAACTATCCCGGATACCGTGATCGATGCCGCCGATGAGATCAGGCTGGTAGACCTGCCGCCGGACGAACTTTTAAAAAGGCTGCTGGACGGTAAGGTCTACGTCCCGGAGCAGGTTGCCCTGGCAATGGAAGACTTTTTCCGCAAAGGGAACCTGACCGCGCTGCGCGAGATGACCATGCGCGTCGCCGCTGAGCGTGTGGACGAGCAAGTCCGGTCATATATGAGTTCACATTCTATACGCGGCCCCTGGGCGACCGGGGAACGGTTGATGGTCTGCATCAGCCCCAGTTCTTTGGGTAACCGCCTCGTCCGTACAGCTCGCCGGTTGTCAACCCAGTTAAGCGCCGAATGGTTTGCCGTTTACGTCGAAACGCCGGATAATCTCCGGCTTTCTCCCGGGGAACAGGAACAGTTAACTTCAACATTAAGATTAGCCCAGGATATGGGCGCCAATATCGTTACTGTGCAGGGAAACTCCATCGCGGAGGCCGTCATCGACTATGCCGTTAAGAACAATATTACCAAAATAGTCGTCGGCAAGCCACAGCGCCGGCGCTGGCTGAAATTACGCGATGAAGTGGTGCTGGATCGCATTATCCGGCAGAGCGAAGACATCGATGTTTATGTGGTCAGCGGCAGAGGAGAACGCGCTAAAAGCGGCCTTAAAATTAACAGGATCGAGCGCATTTTAAACTGGAAAGGCTATTTGCAGGGGTTAGCCCTGGTGGCCGCCGCCACTTTGATCGGTCAATTGGTTCATCAACTTTTCACGCCTACTACTATTATTGCGTTATACGTTTTGGCGGTCGTTATCACTGCCTATCTGGGTGGTTTGGGCCCGTCCATCATGGTTTCTTTTGTCGGCGTCCTGGCATTTGATTTCTTTTTCGTCAGTCCGTATTTTAGTTTCAGCGTATCGGATACTCAATACATCTTGACCTTTCTTGTCCTGTTGCTGGTCGGCATAGTCGTTAGCTATTTAACCTCGCGGGTACGCCGCCAGACTGAGGCCGCCAAGATCAGAGAACGGGAAACATATGCTCTTTTTGCTTTAGGCCGCGACCTTGCGGTTTCTAATGACCTTGAATCGTACATGCAGGTCATTATTAAAAGAGCCCGGGAGACATTCGGCCATGATGTTATCGCTTTTCTACCGGACGAGTTAAAAAAGAACACTCTTAAATCTTATACCAGCGCCCCGAATATAAACGTCGATGAGAACGAAATGGCCGCCGCGTTTTGGTCTTATGAACACCAGAAAGTGGTCGGCAGCGGCACCGATACCTTACCCAATGCCAAAGCCCGTTTTATTCCCCTGGTTACCGCCCGGGGAAAAGTGGGTGTGTTGGCCATTCAGCTCGCCGGTGAAAAAGATACCCTGACGATCGGACAGGAGCACTTGCTGGAGGCGTATGCTAATCTTTCCGCCGTCGCCATCGAAAGCATCTTGCTCAACGAAGAAGCGCACAATGCCCAGATTCTCAGGGACACCGAAAAGTTGCAGACCGCGCTTTTGAATTCCGTTTCTCATGATTTACGCACACCGCTGGTATCCATTATCGGCGTGCTCAGCAGTTTACAGGAGGGCGGTATTGATCTGGATAATGCCGCCAAGGCCAAGCTGGTCAAAGTCGCCTGGGAAGAAGCCGAACGTTTGAACCATCTGATCACGAACCTCCTCGATGTCTCCAGGGTGGAAGCGGGGGCGATCAGGATATTGCGGCAATCTTCTGACGTGCAGGACTTGATCGGCACTGCCCTGGAACAGCTTGGGAACCATACGGCTAACCGTCCGATAGCAGTCGATATTCCGCCAAATCTGCCGTTTGTCTCTGTGGATTTCGGACTGATCGTCCAGACCCTGGTGAATATTATCGATAATGCGCTTAAATACTCCCCCGCCGATTCGCCGATCGAGATCAAAGCCGGAAACACCGCTAATGAAGTTCAGATAGAAATTGCCGACCGTGGTTTTGGGATCCCAGCGGCGGATTTGTCGCAGGTATTCGATAAATTCTACCGGATCGAGCATCCGGGCAGTGTCGCCGGAACCGGCCTGGGGTTATCCATCTGCAAAGGGATCGTCGAAGCCCACGGTGGTCACATTATCGCCGAAAACCGGGCAGGCGGCGGCACCGTGATCAGGTTGGTGCTGCCGGTAGCGGAGAGCAACCAGAAAACCGTGGGGCAAACAGATGTCCGGTGAAAAAGTTTTGATTGTCGATGATGAACAATCCATCCGGCTGTTTTTAAAACTCACTTTGACATCGCAAGGGTACGATACCATCGAAGCAGCTTCGGGACTGGAAGCGCTTAATCAAGCCAGAACGGAAAAGCCCAATATTATCATTCTGGACGTCGGATTGCCGGATATGGACGGCATCGATGTTACCCGGCAGCTGCGGGAGTGGACGCAAATCCCTATTATTATCCTATCCGTCAGGGGCTCCGAAAAAGACAAGATCGCCGCGCTTGACCTTGGCGCCGACGATTATTTGACCAAACCCTTTGTGGTCGGGGAATTGCTGGCCCGCGTCCGCGCGGCCTTGCGGCGCGCTGCGCCAGGCGGTAAAACGCCTTTGTTTAAAAAGGGCGAACTTGAAATCGACCTAGAACGCAGACTGGTGAAAGTGGCGGGAAACGAAATCCAGTTGACGCCGAACGAATACGAATTACTTAAAGTGCTGGTGGATAACTCCGGCAAGGTGATGACGCATAAACACCTGTTAAATGCGGTCTGGGGACCGGAATATTTTGGCGAGTTTCATATGCTGCGGGTCAATATCAGCAACTTGCGCCGTAAGATCGAACCGGATCCATCCAGACCGCAAATTATTATCACCGAATCCGGCGTCGGCTACCGCCTGAAAGCAGACTGACAACCAGAACCAATCTTATCCAGTTTATAATTTCAGATCTTCGTATTTTGATATTAAACACTGTTAGTTCCCTTTGAGTCTTCAACGAACTTTCCGTAGACTTTCTGATTTAGAAGAAAGTTCGATTGCAGTTGAAAGGGATAGCCCTTTTAAAGCAAAATGTACGGAGGCCATTGTGGGTAAAACTGGGTAAGTTATTGATAAAACAAATCGAGGACATGGTTAACAAATGAAGGATATAAACTATTGGAAATCTGTCTCAAGCAAGGCTTGAGTTAGAGGGGCTGCGCCCCTCTAAGTAACCTCCTCTTCCCAGCGGGAAGAGATTAGAGATGGGGCGTTGTGGGTTCATTTGCATGGTAATCAATAATTCTATAGTTAACAAACCTGGAACCTTTACTTTCAGGGGGAGAAAGTGCTACCAATGTCCCGGTTTGCACAGTGAGGGTGCACCAAGTTTAGTATTTAGATATTAGTATTTCGGATTTTCTTGACTATTGGAGCTCGATGCTTGGAATTTATTTGATTATTGATTTTTGGAACTTGATTATTTTGGATTTTTTTGGGGTGGCTGGAGGGGATCGAACCCTCGATCTTCAGGGCCACAACCTGACGCCTTGACCGCTGGGCTACAGCCACCATGAGTATTCCGACATTTATTATAGCCTAAATCTACGCTCTCTTACAATCGGTCACTGAGTAGCCCGTTAAAATCCGGTGTAATCTACTTGAAACAATGTGGTGAAATAATCACTTGATAGTGACCAAATGAAACAGCGTTATATCGAGGACCAAAATGGAATATATTATTGACCGGATGCAGCCTGCCGATTGGGAAAGTGTACGGGCAATTTACATGGACGGGATTAAAACCGGTAATTCTACCTTTGAGATGCAAGCCCCGGCCTGGGAAAAATGGGATTCCACCCATTTACAGACACCCCGTTTAGTAGCCAGAAACGGTAATGATATTTTAGGTTGGATCAGTCTTGCCCCCGTTTCCACCCGGGCAGTATATTCCGGGGTGGCGGAAGTAAGTTTATACGTAAATTCCGTATACAGAGGTCAAGGTATCGGTTCTGCGCTGATGAAAACGCTCATTGTCGCTTCGGAAAAAGCAGGCATCTGGACGCTGCAGGGCAGTATTTTCCCGGAAAATGCAGCCAATCTCGCTCTTGTCAGGAAACACGGTTTTCGGGAAATCGGCAGAAGGAAAAAAATCGCTAAAATGACTTTCGGCGATTTAAAAGGAACCTGGCGGGACACCATCTCGGTCGAAAGGCGCAGCAAAGTTGCCGGGATTGATTAATTCCGGGGATCCAGATATACTTGTCCTGTAAATGTAGGGACAGGGTTTTAACCTGTCCGCCCGGGTGGTCGGGTTCGAAACCAGACCCAATAAAAAATGGAATGTCGTCACTTCACTAACTTACTTACTTCGCTCAAACTTCTGATCCGCGGGCAGTCTTTGATTTCCGCGTAATAATCGGCGCGGTCCAGTAGGATTGGCGCAATGCCCACTCCCCTGGCCCCCAGCACATCATTTTGATACTGGTCGCCGACATGCACAGCCTCGGCGGCAGTGACCTGTGCCAGTTCCAACGCTTTCAGAAAGATCGGCGGCTGCGGTTTGTCCGCGCCCGCTTCCGCTGAAGTCACTGTAAAATCGAGGTATTCGGCAATACCGAGCTCGCGGCACATCGAGCCCACTTCGGTTTGCAGGTTGGTCAGTAAACCCAGTTTTAAATTCCGCGCCTTCAACGTTTTCAGAGTATCCTTTACGTCATTAAAAAGCACGAATTTCATACTGTCGTTCAGTTGCAGCATGCGCTTGAATAGTTTGAGCACCGTGTCGTCAGAGGCGGTGATGTTGACCTCTTTTAGTATTATCCGGTGGAACTGCATATAAAGCTGCGTCTGGTCTTCTCTGCTTCTCAGCCGGATGGGAATGCGCGCATTCTCTTCGTACATCATCTTATCGCCAAGGTAGAGGCCGTAGCTGAGTTCTTTCGGGGAAACAGCAAAGCCAAGCTCTTTAAGAGCCTGGCTTTCTAATTCTTCACGCGGCGGATAGTAATGTGCCAGCGTATTAAACCAATCGAAAAATATGGCTTTGATCAAAGGCTTGTTCTATTTTTTATTTATCTTTAACACCCAGATCCGTGATGTAATCGACGGCATTCTGGACGGTCAGAATTTTTTCCGCGTCCTCGTCCGGAATCTCGATTTTGTTGCTTGAGTTGCTGAATTCCTCTTCCAGCGACATGATCAGTTCTACCAGGTCAAGGGAATCCGCTCCCAGATCATCAACAAAGCGGGCTGTAGCCACGACATCCTTTTCGTCCACGCCCAGCTGCTCCACCACGATTTTTTTGACCCGCTCAAATACTGTTGCCACTTATTTACCCCCTATTGAAGGATTTTCCTTATTAATATTAGCACTTATAGCGCCAAGTACGCCGTTAATGAATTTTGATGAACTGTCGCCCCCGAAGTTTTTAGCCAGTTCGACGGCCTCATTGATGGCGACTTTCACCGGTATTTTATTATTGATTAAAATTTCGTAGATTGCAAGTCGCAGGATATTCCGGTCGATAAAAGCGATCTGTTCGATCGGCCAGGCTGGTGCGTAACGGTGAATTTGCGCATCCAGCTTTTCTTTATACCGGACTACGCCTTCTACCAATTCACGGGTAAAGCCGAAATTCTCTTCCGATAAATCAGCTTCTTCCTGGAGGTGTTTCAGGGTTTCCTCCGGGTCGTGCTGTACCGAATCTATTTCGTAAAGTGCTTGCAGCGCAATGCTGCGGGCTTTCCGGCGTCCACCTGCCATTTACTACCCCTACAATCAGGATACTATATTAAAGTCAACGTGTCTACTTAATAAAATCTCAAACAAATTTAGAATTTCGTATTTAGTGCTTAGAGCTTCCCCAGTGATATTCCGCCGTCGACGGTGATTACCTGGCCGGTGATATACCGCGCTTCATCCGAGGCAAGAAAAGCAACTGTTTCCGCAATGTCCTGCGGTGTCCCCAGACTGCCCAGTGGGATATTAGCCAGCAAAGCCTGCTTCCGTTCCGGCGTTAAAACCTGCGTCATCGGCGTATCGATAAATCCCGGCGCTACGGCATTAACCGTGATCCCTCGGGAAGCTACTTCCTTGGCGATTGTTTTAGTAAATCCGATAATGCCTGCTTTGGCTGCTGCATAATTTGCCTGACCTGCATTGCCGATAATCCCGACTACACTGGACATGCTGATAATTCTGCCGGAGCGCTGTTTCAGCATCGGGCGTAAAACAGCGCGCGTGCACAGGAAAACGCTCTTCAGGTCGATTGCGAGCACTTTGTCCCATTCCTCATCCGACATCTTCATCGTCAACTGGTCGCGCGTGATGCCGGCATTATTCACCAGGATATCGATCTTGCCGTGAGTTGCGATCGCCGTCTCCACCATGCGTGTGACATCCACTGCAGAACTGACATCCGCCATGATCGCGGTTGCCTCATGGTTGATCGACCTTATTTCCGCAACGGTTTGCTCGGCAGGAGCGCTATCGCCTACATCATTGATAACCAGTGTGGCGCCGTTTGCCGCCAGTTTCATTGCAATCGCCTTGCCGATGCCTCTGCCGCTGCCGGTAACCAGAGCTACTTTGCCGGTGAAGTCCATTTATTGCTTCCTCGTTTCAGTTTTGACCGTAAGAAGGTCAACGTTTTTAGTATACCATACAGCACGATAGACTAAGAAATTCCAAAAAACAATCACCAAATAACAAACAATAATAGTTAAAAAACAACAAAGTTTACCACTGCGAGTCCTTCCGCAGAAGGGCGTGGCAGTCGCTGTGTTTATTGGAGATGGCTATGATTAGTTGTCTGCCTGAGCCTGTCCAAAATCTCTTGGAATTATGAATCAAATCCTGTTAATGCGATTTGTCATTCCCGACCTGATCGTCATCGATCCCACACTTCTACCAATTTCCAAAAGGAAGCGCGGGAGGAATCCATATAAATAATTACAAATGGTCATCTTTAGACAGCCTCAGGCGGGTGAGGGTGAAGTCTCTGGATAAATTATTGTAGCCCCTTCACTGCATTCGCATCCCCGATGTTAACTATTTCGGATTCCTTGTTGATCCGCTTCACCAGCCCTGCCAGCACTTTTCCGGGCCCGATTTCGATAAATTTACCGACACCGTTCTTCACCATGTATTCCACGCTGCGCTGCCATTGTACGCTGCTGCACAACTGTTTGAGCAGTTCTTCCTTGATCTGGTTGCCTTGGGTTAAAGGTTGCGCCGTCACGTTGGCGATAATAGGGGCTGAAGGGTCTTTGAAATTTACTTTCGCCAAGATCTTGGTCATGCCGTCTACGGCCGGTTGCATTAACGGGGAATGGAAGGCGCCGCTGACCTGCAGTGGAATTGCCCGCGCCGCCCCTTTCGCTTTGGCCATCTCCCCGGCTTTGGCAATATTTTCTAACGCGCCGCTGATCACCAGTTGACTGGGACTGTTTATATTGGCAATCACTGTGCCGGTTTCTTTACAAATCTCCGCTAGTACTGCTTCTTCGATGCCGATCATTGCCATCATGCCGCCGGGTGTCTTTAATCCGGCTTCGTACATTAACCGCCCGCGTTCCTTCGCCAGATAGACAGCGGTGCTGAAATCGATCACACTTGTCGCGGCCAATGCCGTATACTCGCCAAGGCTGTGTCCTGCCGTATAAGAGGGTGCCGGCAAATTCTTGCCGCCCACTTCTTGCGCCGCCTTCAGGCAGGCGATGCTGACCGCGACCAGTGCCGGCTGGGCGTTGCTGGTTTTCTTCAGCTCTTCTTCCGGCCCCTCGAAGAATATTTTCGTGAGCGGGAAACCGACCGCTTCGTCCGCCTGCTTGAAAAGCAATTTGACGGAATCAAAGTTGTCGTACAGGTCTTTGCCCATTCCTACGGTTTGCGCACCCTGGCCGGGGAAAATATAAGCAACTTTTTTAGTTTCAGACACAATTTTCTCCTAATTTGAAATTTATAGATGTTGAAACGTTAGATAGGTGAATGTTGGATATTTGAAAAACTGAGAATAGAATCAGACTGGGACTAAGTACAAACTCTGGAAAAAGGAGTGCGATAGCACCCCTTCTCGCATATCTTCCTCTCCTTGAGGCCTCGAAAGCCGAAATACTTTTACTTTTAAGCAAAATGTACCGGGAGAGGATTAAAAGTGAGGGTCGTTGGGAGATAACCATGTTGTATAAACATATTTTCGAGCGTATTATTTCAACCAAATCAAAATCTGACTCCAGGAAACAAATACACCCGATGCTGCCAGGTGTGCCGACACTAGAAACCGCCGGGACAAGCCCGGCGGTATTTATAAGCGTCTTCTTCCCCTGAATTATCGGGTGCTGAATACCAAATTTTCTTTTAATTGCTGCTCTGAGCACAGCTTAAACATCCTTACGATGCTTTCTTAGGCTTTGCGCTCTTGATCTCAATTACTTCTCTGCCGTCATAGGTGCCGCAGGTCTTGCAAACGCGGTGTGGCAGTTTAGGCGTGTGGCACTGCGGACAGTCTACCGTTGCAGTAGCTGCGAGAGCTAAATGCGCACGTCTCTTTCCCTGTCTGGCTTTGGCGTATTTTCGTTTAGGTAGTGGTGTCATTTTACTTTCTTCCTTTGTTTGTCAGGATTTGCAATCTTTAGTTTATTACTATTTTTCAATTTAAGCAATTCTGCCCACCGTGGGTCGATGTCTTCGTGACTGCAACTGCAGTCACCCAGGTTCAAATCCTTGCCGCAGGTGTCGCACAGGCCGGCGCATTGTACTTTGCATAAGGGCTTCATCGGCATCGCTATCACAATATATTGCCGTATCGCTTCCTTTAAGTCAAGAATATGGTGCTCATCGATGGTAAAACTACCTGGGTCTTCCGGTTTGGGCAACTTCATCCCGGTGACAATATCAATGGTCGGAAAGAACTCCTCCTGGATCTTCAGGGGAAGCTTCAAGGTAAACGGTTTCAGGCAGCGGCTGCAGGTGATCCTGATTTGCGTCGCCAGCATACCCTCCGCCAGTATGCTGTTATTGGTGCGTACCAGTGTCAGCTCACCTTTAACGTGATACACTTTGCCGTTATCTTCTAAATTATCATCGACCGGCAGGGTCCGGATGGAACCGACCGGCGCTTTCAGTAATTGCGCAACATTAGTCTGCATCAAAATTCTTCTCTCTGGGTTTCAAAGCTGTGCCGTCTGAATTCATCTTGAGGGGGAAATGAGGAGCTTTCCTGCAAAAATGACAGTCTGACTCAACAGATACATTTTTAATTATACGTGGAAAGTGCCTCAGAGTCAAATTTTATGTTCAGTATCGTTAGTCCCCTTTCCCCAGGGTGTGAGACGGAACAGGTAATCCGATACCCGGAATTCCGTTCCTGGTAGAGATAGAACAACACAATTAACATATCAGTTACTAGCTACTGAATATATCCGCGTGATCGAGAAATGTTCAATCAAATTTCTTTGAGTAAATTACACAATATTAGGGCTTCTAGCTCTTTTTTTATATGTAACACCTGTATTAAAGATAGTACAACAAAAAATAATGTTTACCGTTAATCTATCATTGCCGGGACGGGAAATATTTCAAGATTAGCAATGCCAGCGCCGGGCATCGTAGCCAGGTCTGTGGTAAGTTGTTTTACCGATTGGCAATCAGCGATAAACACAATGGATTTTGGAAGCTTTGTGTTTCTGAGCGTACCGGAATTTGGAGTTTTGTTTGAGATATGGGCTGTATCCTCGATACAACTCCATTGTGTACCAATGTGAGCGAAAAACTCACCGAGAGGGATGGCTCCGCTAGGTAAGAATTTCGCGTAGCACAAACATCTCATTTTCCCGCCTCTTCTTGTTGGTATTTTCCCAGTTGTCTATATTATAAGAGGCGTTTATTAAGAATCGTTTAAGGGGATTTTAAGAATTTATTAAATCTCTGTTATCGTTAAAGGATCTATCTGCCCCGCACTACTGTTTGATTCTCGCCAAAGTCACGGCTAATATTTCGAAGCCCCGATCTCTTCCATTTTCCCGGTCACAATAAATACTACCCGTTCGCAGATGTTGGTGACCCGATCTGCTGCGCGTTCCAGATTATGGGCAGTCCACATCAGACGGGTGGCACGCGTAATCGTCTTCGGGTCTTCAGCCATGATCGTCAGTAATTCCCTGAATACCTGATCATAAAGATTATCCACCAGGTCATCCTCGTTTACTATCTTCTTGGCAGCCTCAATATCCCTGTTAATAAAAGCATCCATACTGCGGCTAAGCATATCAACTGTAAGGTCAGCCATGCGCGGGATATCGATCAATGGCTTTAGAGGCGGCTCATCACCGATGTAAATAACAATGCGGGCGATGCCAACTGCATAATCGCCGATTCGTTCCAACTCGGTTGTAATGTTCAAAATCGCTGTTATGATGCGAAGGTCGGAGGCCATTGGCTGCTGGGTCGCGATCAGTTCAACGCATTTCTCTTCAATCTCGAATCGCTTATCGTTAATTTTCTGGTCATCGGCAATTATTTGATGAGCGAGTTCCTGGTTCCGGTTTTTCAGAGCCTCGATGGAGCGAACAATTGCTTTGCTGCACATGCTGCCCATTACCATGATTTCAAACTGGATCTCTCTGAGCCTTTTATGGAAGGTTGTCCGCATTTCCATTTATTTCTCCTTGGAGGAAGTTATCCGAACCGCCCGGTAATATAGTCTTCGGTGCGTTTGTCCTTGGGGTTGGTAAATAATTGAGACGTTTTCCCGTATTCAATCAATATTCCTGACCGGTCCTGATCCGCCAGGAAAAAGCAGGCCATATCGGATACCCGTGCCGCCTGCTGCATGTTGTGGGTTACAATGACGATGGTATATTGCGCCACCAGATTGCGCATCAGATCTTCGATTTTCAACGTGGATGACGGGTCCAGCGCGCTGCAGGGTTCATCCAAAAGGATTATTTCCGGCTCCACGGCGATGGCGCGGGCAATGCACAACCGCTGCTGCTGTCCGCCCGAAAGAGATGCGCCCGATTGATGGAGTTTATCTTTCACTTCGTCCCAGAGGGCTGCTCTGCGTAAACTGCTCTCCACCACCTCTTCCAGTTCCCATCTGCGGCTGAAAAAACGGGTTAGTCTAAGACCGGCCGCGACATTGTCAAAAACCGACATCGTTGGAAAGGAAGTAGGCTTTTGGAAAACCATGCCGATCCGCCGGCGGATATTGACCGGATCAGCGTCTCGGGCATATAAATCTTTCCCGTCCAGCATTATGCACCCTTCCGTCCGTCCGCCGTGGGAAACCTCGTGCATGCGGTTCAGACAGCGGATAAAAGTAGACTTACCGCAACCGGAAGGCCCGATGATGGCAGTAATCGTTTGTGCCTTGATATTCATGCTGATGTTTTTGACCGCCAGCGTTTTACCGTACCAGGCGCTCAGACCCTGTACTTCCAGAATGCCTTTGTTGTCCATGGAATCGGCTCGTTCAGGTTTGTTCTGATTATCTGCCTTGACCATATTTTGCATCAAGGTATTATTTTGTCCTTCCATATTTTTGCTCCCATTGTTACATGCGTTTGCGGTTACTGATCCAGCGCACGAGTATACTTATTCCTAAAACCATTATTATCAGTAAAAAGGCGCCGGCCCAGGCTTGCTGCTGCTCCGATTTATAAGGTGACGTGGCATAACGGAAGATCTGCATCGGTAATGCGCCTATCGGTTTGAGCAGGCCCTGCACGCCGAACTGACTGCCGAAGGCCGTGAAGATCAGCGGCGCGGTTTCACCGGCAATACGCGCCACTGCCAGCATGACGCCGGTAATAATGCCGGTCATCGCGCCGGGAATGATCACGCCCAAAACTGCCCGCCAGCGGGTAATACCTAAAGCTAATGCCGCTTCACGCATGGTATTCGGCACCAGGCGCAGTGCTTCCTCCGCGGTGCGTGCCACGATGGGGATCATGATGATTGCCAGCGCCACGCCGGCCGATAACGCCGAATAAGAACGCATCGGTTTGACCATGATGGCATAAACGAAGACGCCGACGACGATCGATGGCACACCGGCCAGAATATCCGCCATAAACCGGATAGTTGATGCTACTTTCGGACTGGCGTACTCAGACAGGAAAATACCGGCCAACAGCCCGATCGGTAAAGCGATTATCGATCCCAGTGCCACCAGGATCAGCGTGCCGAAAATTTCATTACGCATGCCGCCGCCCACTTCGCCTACCGGCTTGGTGGCCTGCGTAAGGAAATCCAGGTTGAGGTAGGAGATCCCGTGGACCAATGTGTAACCGAGAATCAGCGCTAAAATCAAAATGGCTAATCCGGCAGCGGCGCTGCTCAATATGAGCATGACCCGGTTGACCAATTTGCGTCTGGTATAGCGGCGGCCGGTTGAATTCTTCATTTTTTCGCCGCCTTCATCGAAGTCATGCGCCAGACCAGCGTCCGGGCAATAACATTGACTAAAAGCGTGACCCCGAAGAGTATCAGCGCCAGATATATCAGGCTGCCGACCGAGACACCGGCGGAAGCCTCGCTGAACTGACTGGCAATCGTACTGGCAATCGTGGAACCGGGCGAAAAAAGCGAGGCGGTCAGTTTATAAGAGTTGCCGATCACCATTGTGACCGCCATTGTTTCACCTAAGGCGCGGCCGAGTCCCAGAATGATTCCCCCGATAATGCCGGAGCGGCAATAAGGTAGAACGGCCTGCCGGATCGTCTCCCAGCGCGTCGCGCCCAGGGCGAACATTGCTTCCCGCTGCTCATTAGGGACTGCTTTCATCGCATCCCGGCTGACCGCGGTAATGATCGGGATAGTCATGATAGCCAGGATAATTCCGGCAGCCAGAAATCCCACTCCGAACGGCGGCCCCTGAAAAAAGGGCAGCATGCCCAGATGCGTACCCAGCCAGCTCTCGATCGGTCTTCTAACGACCGGCACCAGCACAAAAAGTCCCCATAAACCGATAATGACGCTGGGTATTGCCGCCAGCATTTCGATGATCAGGGAAGCCGGGCCTTGCAGCCATTTCGGCGACAATTCCACCAGAAAAATGGCCGCCCCCAGGCTGATTGGCACCGCAATCAGCAATCCAATGGCCGAACTCAACAATGTACCGTAGATTGCCGGTAAGGCGCCGTAGATTTGTTTAACCGGGTCCCACACCGAACTGGTGAAGAAGGAAAACCCGAACCGGGTGATTGCCGGCATCGCTTCTCTGGCCAGGATAATTACTAACCCAACAAGAATTAAGGCAATAACCAGGGCAAAAACAAGGGTAACATTTGAAAATATCTTATCGCTGAAACCGGAACGCCGGCTGAACCGCCGCTTTCCCGGTCCCGGAGTTATCTCGCAGGCATTGTCTTGCCCTGTTGCCACTTTCTTAATCGCCTCTATTTACCGTTACCGTCATGGTTATCGGATATTTCTTCCAGGAACTGTGCCGCCAGATGATGCCCGCTGAAAGCCTCGGGGTGCTCGACCATCAGATGTAACACTGCTTCCGCGGTGGTAAGATTGGTAGCAAGCGGAACATTATGCACGTCACAGACCCGCAGCAGAGCAGAAACATCCGGTTCGTGCGGATGTGCGGTGAGCGGGTCGCGCAGAAAAATCACCGC
>Ga0182010_10001098_pt1 | contig 14591 bp, 10 predicted proteins | sample 611E1MmetaG_FD_120488 | JGI IMG/M metagenome (GOLD analysis project Ga0182010, IMG submission 120488) | Permafrost microbial communities from Stordalen Mire, Sweden - 611E1M metaG | ecosystem: Environmental > Terrestrial > Soil > Wetlands > Permafrost | place: Sweden: Stordalen | collected...
GCTCACAACCAGCGCCCGAAACCGTTGGTATGGACCGCGTCCGTCGCCACGATCATGGCCAAAGTCGCCCGGGCCCGTACCAGCCTCGATACGACAAGATCAGCGTGAGTCACTACACTAGGTGGGGCGCTGCTCGAGCTCGGCAATCTCGACGGCGCCCACGATGCATTGGTCCAGGGCGTCCACCTCGCGCGGCGAATCCTGGCGCTCGACGAGAACAACGCTTCGGGTTTCTCCAACCTCGGATACGCGCTAAGGGGGCTGGGTCAGGCCGAGGCGCGCATGCGGCGGTTCGACAGGGCGGCGGCCGCATTTAGGGAAGCGGCCGAGAGAGCCCGGGAGGCCGCCGAGCGAGGATGGGACCAAGCGACCGCCCTCGATCTCGCGACCTCCTGCCTCCGCGGGCTTGGCGACGCATATCGGGAGCTCGGTCTGCCGGCGGTGGCGGTAGAGGCGTTCGCGAATGCGGCGGAAGCCGCACGCCTGCTCGGCGAGCTGACCAAAGGTACAACCGATGCCCTGAACCGCCGGTGGACCGCGCTCGACGCGATGGCCGATGCGTGGTTCGCGTGCCTGGAGGACGAGAACGCACTCGCGGCACACAGGAAGGCGGAGCCGGTTGCGCGCCGCCTAGTGGCGGCGGGTGGTGGCACGCTCGAGGCGCTCCATTCGCTCGGAACCACTCTCTTCGGCATCACCTACCACGCGCCGCACTCCGAGAGGGTCGACGAGGGCGTCTCGGCTGGCCGAGAGGGTGTGAGCGTCCAGAGGCGGATCGTCGCCCTCGAGCCCGAGCAGTACTCGCGCCGACGCCAGTTGGCGACGATGCTCCAGTACCTGTCTGGAGCCGAGATCCAGGCCGCCGACCTCGAAGCCGCTCGATCTTCCCTGGACGAGGCGATGGACATTCTCAGGCGACCGGCGAAAGACGACGACCCTGCGGAAACCCGCGTTCAGCGGATCTTCGCACTGAAGTGTCTGGCCTGGCTGGAGGAGGAGGCCGGTCGTGCGGCCGCCGCCCGGGATGCGTACGACCACGCGTTCTTGGAAGCGCGGGCCGCGCTGGAGGCTGGAGACGAGGTACATGACCTGCTCCAGACTCAGGCGGACCTGCACCTGAGGCGGGCGGATTTCGAGACGCAAGCAAAGTGCCACGAGGCTGCCGGCGAGCACTCGAGGCAGGCGCTCGAGCTCCTCCCAGGAGTGGTCGACCGAATGGGTGAGGACTGGATGGCTCTCGGCGGTCCACTCAACAGGCTCGACTGGTTGTGCGATCGGGTCCGCGACTCCGGGGACGTTGCATGGTCCCTCCAGCTTCGGCGCGAGTGGGTCGCGCTGCACCGCCGCGTCGCCAGTCGCCCGACACCGTCCGTGGAGACCCTCGAGATGCTCGCGTCGGCGCTGCGCCAGCTGATGATCGAGCTGGACTCGACCGGCGAGACTCGGGAAGCGTCCGACCGCCGACAGGAGCTGATGGACGTCGAGGCCAGGCTCTCCCAGGCCCGGTCCGCCGCGCCCCCTCTTCCCACTATTCCGGCGTGGTCCTGGCCCGAAGGCGCGAAGCCCAGTCCTTAGCCCTGCAGAGGAAGGCCGGCCGATCGGGCGGGGCACCGCGATGCAATCTGGAGAACGGCAGTCGATTCCGATCGAGAGCGGCTTGCCCGCGTCGCGGTCGAGTTGACGATTCATTGGTACCGTGTATCGCCATCTCATGATCATCTCCAGCCAATGCCCATGCCGACCTCCAACGCGCGATTCAGCAGCACAATCGTGACATCGTGATACGCGGTACCAGCCTTCGGCATGCCACGATGACGAGCTCCGAAACCCCGCTGCCCAAGCACGCCGCCGGCGCGCGTCAACCGGGGCGCTGGCGCCGCCCGCGCGCCCTGAATGCGCGCGCGAGGAGGGAGGTGGCCTGGGGGACGCGCAGGGCGGCGGCAGCAGCGAGGTAGCCACCGCCGAACAGCGAGAGTGAGACGGCACCCAGCACCAACGGTCGGCTGACGCCAAGGCCGAGCTTGGCCCCCCAGGCCAGCACGGCGCCGACGGCGGCGGCGGCCCACAGCCGCAAGGCGAGGGAGGCACCAAGCCCTGCGCGGCCGATGCGGCGGCTGAGCGCCCGCCGAAGCAGCGCGAACTCGACCCACCCTGCCGTCGCCGAGGCCAGGGCGATCCCGGCCGCGCCCCAGCGGGGATTGATCCCCAGCCACCCGGGCGCCAGAAACGCCAGGACGGCTCCGAGCGCGGTGCCCACGAGCACCCGCGCGACGGCAAAGCGCATCGGCGTCTTCGTGTCCTTGAGGGCATAGAAGCTCGACGAATAGAGCCGCGCCATGGTGGTGGCCAGCAGTCCGATCCCGGCGGCGGCCAGGATGCCCCAGACGTACATCGAGTCGGCGCGGGAGAACCTGCCGGACTGGTAGACCACCGACGTCACGATGTCTCCCAACGCCAGGAAGGCAACCGCCGAGGGGACCACCAGGAACGCGATGCGCTCAAGCCCGGTGGCGAGGCGCGACCGGAGCACGGCGGCGACCTCGGCCTCGGAGCCCAGCGCCGACGACATCTCGGGCAGCTCGGCGGCCGACACCGACATCCCGAACAGGCTCACCGGCAGCGTGTAGAGCGTCTGGGCGTTGGCGAGGGCGGTGACCGCGCCCGCAGGCAGGAAGCTGGCGAGCAGGGTGTCCACGTACGCCGAGACCTGGACCACGCCGCGGCCCAGGAACGCCGGCAGGAAATTGGTCACCACCGTGCGCACCCTCGCGTCTGCGCGACCCAGCGAGAGCCGCAGCCGGCCGAGCAACCGCATCACGGTGGGAAGCTGGACGCCGAGCTGGAGGGCGCTGCCGGCCACCGACCCCCAGGCCAGGGCGACCGCCAACGGGTACTCGCCGATGCTCTGGCCGAGCCACACGAGCGTCGCAATCATGGCCAGGTTCCACCCCACGGGCGCCGTGTACGAGAGGAAGAACCTGCGGTGGCTGTTGAGGATCCCCAGACACCACGCGGACAGGACCAGGAGGCCGGCGCCAGGGAAGAGGATCCGCACGAGTCGGATCGCGAGCGCCCTCTTCTCGCCGGTGAAACCCGGTGCGATCGCGGCGATGAGCCAGGGCGTCACGAGCACGCCGGCCAGGACGATGAACGCGACCGCCAGCGACAGCAGGGCGAGCACGGCGCCGGCGACCCGGTCCGCCTCCTCCCGGTCTCCGCCGGCCAGCTCCGCCGAGTAGACGGGGATGAACGAGGCCGAGAGCACCCCCTCGCCGAAGAGGTTCTGCAGCAGGTTCGGGATTCTGAAGGCCGCCTTGAAGGCGTCGCCGGCATCGGAGAGGCCGAAGTAGTGGGAGAAGATCCGCTCGCGGACCAGACCGATGCCCCGCGACAAGGCGATGCCCGCCGCCACCAGTACCGCGTTGCGGCCGGAGCCCCTCGGCCTCGCAGACGGGGCACCAGTCGCGCCGTTGGACCCCGGTGCAAGGGCGCCGCCGTTTCCTGCCCCGGCGATCTTCGCCATTCGACCCCCCTCATCGGTACCGGGTATCACCACCTCACCTTCTCGGCGGGGCTTCAGCGAGCTGGTTCGCGGCGCCTTCCGGCGCTACGCCGACGCCGTGGTCAGCTTCTTCACCTCGTCGTCGGTGAGGCGAAGCGAGGCGACGGGCAGGAGCTCCGCGAGCTGCTCCGGGGTGCGGGCGCTGGCGATCGGGGCGACGACGGCCGGGCGCGCGCGGAGCCATGCGAGCGACACTGCCGCCACGGTCGTCCGGCGCTCCGCCGCGATCGCGTCGAGCGCGGCGAGGATCCGGAGTCCCTTCTCGTCGAGGTACTTGCCCGCGCCCGCGGCGCGGGCGCTCTCGACTTTCGCGCCGGGCCGGTACTTGCCGGCGAGGAAGCCGCTCGCGAGCGCGTAGTAGGGAAAGCACGCCAGCCCCTCGCGGGCACACAGCTCGGCCAGTTCGCCCTCGTACTCGGCGCGGTGGACCAGGTTGTAGTGCGGCTCGAGGGCGACGTACCGGGCAAGGCCCAGGCGCTTCGAGACGGCGAGCGCCTCGGCGAGGCGGGGCGCCGTGTAGTTCGAGGCGGCGATGTGGCGGACCTTGCCCTCGCGGACGAGGGCGTCGAACGCCCCGAGGGTCTCCTCGAGGGGCGTCGCCGCGTCGTCGACGTGGGCGTAGTAGAGGGCGATGCGGTCCGTCCGCAGCCTGCGCAGCGAGCCCTCGGCTGCCGCGCGGATCGTCTTCGCGGCGAGCCCGCGCAGGCCCGACAGCATCCCCACCTTGGTCGCGACGACGATGCGGTCGCGGGTCCCGCGGGCGGCCATCCACCGGCCGAGGATCGTTTCCGACTCACCTCCCTCGTGGCCCGGCACCCAGGCGGAGTACACGTCGGCCGTGTCCACGAAGTTGCCCCCGGCGGCGGCGTAGGCGTCGAGCACGGCGAACGACTGCCTCTCGTCTGCCGTCCAGCCGAACACGTTGCCGCCGAGACAGAGCGGAAAGACGTCGAGCGATGTGGTTCCGATCTTCACCATGAATCCTCCCCGCGGCCGGCCGTGCTCCAACGGGATCAGGTGAGACGGCTGCCGGCACGACCGCGGCCGGCCGGCGCCCCCGTCACGACCACGCAACCCACTCTAACCCAACGTGCCCGCGGCCGGATTCCAGATCCGGGCCCGGCAGCCGCGCGTGGCGATCCTCGCGGGACGCTGCGACAGTCCGAACCAACCTATGGCGCGCGCCGCCCGGTCCGGGCCTCCGTCCCCTGATGGGTACCCGGCACCGCCATCTCACCTTCTTGTGGAGAGAACTGGTACCAGGTGCCTCGCCCTCCCCTTCGCCGATGGCGCGGGGGTCACGGCTGGCCGGCGACGACGCGGTCGCGGCCGGCGTTCTTCGCGCGGTACAGCGCCCGGTCCGCGACGGCCATCGTCGCGTCGATGGTGCGCCCGTCGACGTGCTCGGCCACACCGAACGACATCGTGATGGCGAAGGATGAATCCTCGACCGCAAAGGAAGTCGCGGAGATGGCCGAGCGCACCGACTCGGCGGCGCGCACGGCGCCGTCCATCGTCGTCTCCGGCAGCAGGAAGACGAACTCCTCCCCGCCCCACCGCGCGGTGGCGTCCAGCTTGCGCACGGCGGCGCGCACCCGTGCGGCCACCTCGCAGAGGACACCGTCCCCTGCGGCGTGGCCCAGCTCGTCGTTGATGCGCTTGAAACCGTCGATGTCCGCCAGGATGAGCGAGAACGGGCGCCGGGTGCGCGCCATTCTCCGGACCTCGGCCTCGGCCACCTCGAGGAAGGCGCGCCGGTTGGCGAGGCCGGTCAGCGCGTCGGTGCGCGAGGCTTTGGCCAGAAGGCGGTTCGCTTCCGCGAGCTCTCCCGCCACCCGCTCGGTGGTCAGGAGGATGAACGTGACCGTGACCCCCAGGTGCAGCACCACCGATGCACCGAAGAAGGCGAGCTGGGACGGCGAGTCGATGAGGAGGGCGACGCCCGGGCGCCTCAACACGCCGCCGGCGCGCACCAGCATTGCGGCCGTGAGCAATGCGAACTCGACGGCAAGGGCAGTGAAGAGCGGCGACCTCGCTGCGGCGCGCTCCTTCCACACCAGCGCGACGATCGCCGCGAATGGAATGGCGGCCGCGACCATCAGGATCGCCGTCCGGGCGGCGATGTTGTCGTTGACGAGCAGGTAATACAGGCAACCGCCGAACGGGATCGAGGCCAGCGCGTACCAGCCCAACCGCAGGCGAGCCTGCCCGAGGAAGCGCCGCGTCCCGTCGAGAAACATCGGCGCGGCGACGAGCAGGGAGGCGTTGACGGCCGGGACCGAAACCGCCTCCGGGATCAGTCCGCGAAGGCCAAGGAACAGGAAGGCGGAGCAGACCAGCCCGGTGCCGGCGGTCCACTGGGGAAAGCCCGGGTGCCGGTGATGCGCTCGCAGGAACACGAGCATGATCACGAAGAGGGTGCCGGACATCTCCGCGCTGAAGACCAGGGCGTCTCTCAAGGCCTTGTCTCGCGCCGCGATATGGGTCCGGCAGCCGGCGCCGCCACCGGCTCACCCGATCGAGATGGGCTGGCCGCCGCTCGGTCAGGCCGCGAGCGGGCGCCCCGGCGGAAGCGATCCGAAGCCAGTGCGGTCGAGCCGGCCACGGCCCGAGTCTACCATCCGAAGTAGGTACCTGGTTTCCCCGTTGCACCTTCGTGTGCAGCGAGCCTCAAGCGTACCGCGAACGCGAACCAACGGTGCCTGCCGGGGCCGACCCGCTCGACGTTGTCTCGGCATGCCACGCGAGGAAACCGCGGCTGGGACGCCACGCGGTCGGTAAGACCTCGCCCTGACCCATCCTGGGTTGAGCGGGCAACCGGCAGCACGATCATCGCGATGCTTCTGTCACCCATCACGCCGACCGTGTGCCCTTCGCTAAGAACCGGTCTTGCCAGGTCCAGAGAACATTTCCATGTCAATGGTCGTAGCCTGAAGACAGGCGGAGGCCCGTCCTTGGGCGTGGTTCAATAGTATGACCTTGCTGTTGCCCGCCTTGGGGCGGGGGGTTGTCGGGCGATGCTCGGGGTATGGACGAGGATTGGGTCATCGAGAACTGCTCCCGAAGGTGGTAGTTCGGGTGAAGTAGTTTCGGATTGTGGCGGGGCGAAGGTCACGGCGAAAATGTCGGTAAACTCGGCTCGGGTGACAACCGAGAGGTCGACGGAGGAGTTCAATGAGACTCCGAGTGTTCGCGATCCTCACAACCTGTGGTTTCCTCATCTTCGCGTTCACGATGACATTCGTCCCCCTCATGCCGGCGTGGGCCAACTACGCGACAAGAGCCGGACTCCTTGTTGTCCTTGGCGCTCTTTGGTGGGTCGCTCGGGACGGATATCGGTTGAGCCGATTTCGGCCAGTGTTCTTTGCCTACTTCACTGCGGTTGTTGGCCTCTCGTTGGGGTTCTTCCTCGCGGACCCGGGGCTCAAGCTCCTTGGCCTGACGACGCAGACGCCGATCGGAATCGCCGTGGCGAAGCTCCTTCAAGCGTCGCTGATCGTGATCGGTATTCTCGCCGTGGCGAGGATCTGCGGCGAAAGCTCCGCATCGCTCTACATTCGGAAAGGCCGTTTGATACTCGGCCTCAGCGTGGGCGTGATCACCGCTGCCGCACTCTTGGTCCTGAGTTTGTTGCAACCAGCGGTCAGGGCCCTCGGCTCGGCCAAGTTCATGTCGTTGGCCCCATGGATTCTGCTCTTCGTGGTATCCAACGCCTTCATGGAGGAACTCCTATTCCGCGGGTTGTTTCTCGGGCGCTACGAGCCACTGATCGGACGATGGCCGGCGGTTCTTTCCACTGGCCTGGCGTTCACCCTGGCGCACATGCAGGTCACGTACGCACCGGCATTGCTGGTCTTCCTGGTCGTCACCTTCGGCTTCTCGATCGCGTGGGGGTGGCTGATGCAGAAGACCGAGAGCCTTTGGGGATCGGTTGTGTTCCACGCCGGCGCCGACTTGTTGATCATTCTGCCCATCTTCAGCAGTCTCGGTGCCGCGTGATGCAGACAAGCGCGGGTGCGGTCGATCACGTCCATCGCCGGGTGGCGCGCAGGGTCGGCGAGTCGGTTGGAGCCGAGGCGGCCGATGCTGGGCGCGGCGACTCCGGCTTCGCTACGACTTCCGCCGCTCTACAATGAGCCGAGGTGAATGTGGGCACCTCTGCTCGGCAGCATCTGCGGTCTTCCAGCTGCACGCCTGGGGCGACGAGGTGTCGCGCGCAGGCGGGGCCCGACGTGCCACACCGAATTCGATTTCAGTCGGCGGGATCCCGGGCGTTGCCCCGCGTAACTGCCTGACCCGGACGGAGGAGCGAGGAAATGAGACGAGCCAGACCTGTTCACCTGATGCTGGCGGCCGGGATCGCCGCCTGCCTCGCGGCGCCGCTTTCCGTGAGCGCACAGGACGTGGCAATCGCTGGCGCCACCCTGATCGACGGCAACGGCGGTCCCGCGATCCCCAACGCGGTCGTCGTGATCCACGGCGACAGGATCAGCGCCGTCGGAGCGCGCGGCGACGTCAGCATTCCCGGTGACGCCACCGTCATCGACGCGGCCGGGCGCTGGGTGGTCCCGGGCTTCTTCGACACGAACGTCCATCTTTCGCTCTACGGCGGCGTGCGCGATCGCTACGAGACGCTCGCCAAGTACTACCCGCGCGAGAACGAGATCGTGCTCGAGGCCGCGCAGATCGACCTGACGTACGGGGTGACGACGGTCCGCGACAGCTACGGCTTTCTCGTCCCACTGACGCAGGTGCGCGACGACATCGCGGCCGGCAAGGCCACCGGCGCGCGCATCCTTGCCGCCGGCAACATCGTGGGGTGGGGCGGGCCGTACTCGGTGTCGTTCTCGCTGTTCCCGCAGCGCGATATCACGCGCTTCCAGGCCGAAGTGGACGACGCGATGGCGCAGGATGCGGGAGAGCTGCTCGCCGAAATGACGCCGGACGAGCTGCGCGTCGCCATCGACAAATACCTCGACAAGGGCCCGGACTTCCTGAAGTACGGCGGCACCAGCCATTTCGACCAACCCACCTTCATCGGGTTCTCGCCGGAGGCACAGAAGGTGATGGTCGACCAGACGCACAAGCGCGGCCGCGCGGTGGACACCCATTCGACGACCATCGAGGGGTTGCGCATCTCCGTGCTGGCGGGCATCGACGTCATCCAGCATCCGGAGGCGATCACGCCTCGGGAAATGCCGGATGACCTCGCCAAGCTGATCGCGGAGCGCAAGGTGGTGTGCTCGATGCTGGTGAGCACGATGACCGGCGAGGCGTGGGAGAAGCACCTCAAGGACAAAGCCGAGGAAGAGAAGAAGCTCGCGGAGGCGGCGAAGAAGCAAGCGCTCCCCAAGACCCTCTACGACGAGCGCAAGCGCGCCCACGACCTGGGCGTCGATCTCGACACCCGCCGCAGCAACGCGCAGAAGCTGATCCGGGCCGGGTGCGTCACCACGGTCGGCACCGACAGCTATTGGGCCGCGGCCCCCGAGTTCCAGATCGAACCCAAGCCCACCTGGCAGAACCACGGCATCGGCACCGTCATGGCGATCGAGGGTCTGGTCGAGCTCGGCATGACGCCGATGCAGGCCATCATCGCGGGGACCAGGAACGGCGCGATCGCATCGCGACGCCTGAACGACCTGGGTACCCTGGAGAAGGGCAAGATCGCGGACCTGGTGATCCTGGATGCCGATCCCCTCGCGGACATCCACAACATCCGCAAGGTGCGGTCCGTGATGCAGGGTGGGAAGGTCGTGGATCTGGCCATACTGCCGGAGAACCGCGTGATGTCGAGAAAGCCGCCGGCGGTTGCGGAAGGGGCAGCGGACAAGGCGAAGAAGTAGGCCCTGCCACCCGAAGCGTACCGCCAAACCCCGCCGTGCGCGCCGACGTGCTCGGCTCAAGAACGGCTCCGAGCGGCGTAGAGGCGCGTCAGCCGGTCAGCTCGTCAACCACTTCTTGGCTTCGTCTTCCGTTGCAAGAAGCCTGGTGTGCTGCGAGCCGGAGAAGGCGATATACCCGTGAAGGAGCATGCGCGTGAACCCGACGATGCCGACGATTGCGTGGCGGGCGTCCTTCTTCACGTAGACGTCCCTGGCGTGCTGTTTGGCCTTGCTCATGAAATCGGGGCCGATGCCACAACCCTCGAGGTTCGTCAGCGCAAGCAGGGGACCCGACGAATCGCGGACGATTTCGGTCACCTCGTCCAGCTGGTCGATCATGTCTTCCTGTGTCATGCAGTTACGATAGTCGACGTAGAGGATCTTCCGGCCCGCGTGCTCGATCCAGTTGATGGACATGACCACCCCCTGTTTCCTTGTCGTTGCGCATGAGCCGCGCCCTGTTGCGGCACCGGATCGGCCGCACCGGATCTCAGGTTGCCCCTGCCTCACCCGCCCCGAGAACCGAACCGCACGAGGGCGCGGGGCCCGACCTGCCGGCGCCTGCCTCCGCCCGCACTGAAGGGGACGTCCGCACTGCCACTATGCCACGTGATACATAGCCGCTGTCAAGGCGGGAGCCGGCGCGCTGCGAGCAGACAGACCGCCACCAGCTACCACCGTTTCACATCTGACCGGAGCTTGGTCCAGTCGATGCGCCAGCGTGTGCCGCTCTTGATCCAGACCAGGGGCTTGCGCTTGTCGGCGGGTGCGCCCAGGGCCAGGTGGTACAGGGCGTCCACCCTCCAGTAGAACCCGCGCGCGTGGGGCGTGTCGGACCAGCCGAACAGGTGGATGTCGAGGTGGTGCGCGAACTCGTGCAGGAGCGTAACGACCTGATTGGGATACCAGGTACCTATCGGTACCTATCGGTACCTATCTGATTGGATACCAGGTACCTATCATCTTCATCTATCATCAAATCGCACGCGGCGGGTGTGCCCTGTCGGGAGAACCTTCCGCCGCCGGATTTCGTCTTTGCAGGTGGAGGGTACGCTCATGAACCACCGCACGCCGTTCGGCGCAGCCTCGCGCGTTGCCGCGCTGGTCTCGATCCTCGCTCTCGTGCCTTTGGCCGGGCCGGTGGAGGGATCCCCGGGCGCCGTCCCCGCCGATCCGATCGCGGCGCTCGCCGCGGTCCAGCCGCCACAGGTGCGGACCAGGGTGCTCGTGCTGGGCACGTTCCACCTGCGAGAGATCGCGGAGGAGTTCAAACCTTCGATGCTCGACCGACTGCTGCCGGTACTGCAGGGGTTCCGGCCGGACGCGATCTGCGTCGAGACGCTGTCGGGGACGCGGGTGCGCGAGCTCGAGCTGCGGCGCGACGCGGGGCCGCTCGTCGGGCAGGTCGTGGACGACTTCGCCGCCGCGCACGTGAAACTGGGGAAGCGGGCGTGCGAGGTGCTGGGCACGTCGCCGGAGAAGGCGGCGGTCAGGGTCCGGGAGATGTTCGCCGCCACGCGGGCCGCCGGGGCGGGAAAAAGGAGCCCGGAGGAGCGGGCGGCGCTGGCGCTCTGGATGCTGGCGGCGTACGACCCGGCGTCGGCGGCGCTCCAGTGGTCGTACCTCGACGCGCAGGCCCGAGCTGCGCAGAAGGCGGTTCCGGCCGACCTGGCGGCGTTGCTCGACGCGCGTCTCGCCCGGGTGGACGAGACGTACGCGATCGCAGCGCGAGTTGCCCGTGCGCTCGGCCTCGAGACGCTGGAGCCGGTGGACGACTTCGAAGACCTTGATGCGTACGCGGTGATCGACGCACAGCTCGACAAGGACCTCGAGGGCAACGCCCTGGTGGCCGCCATCTCGAAAACGCCCGTGTATCAGGACGCGGCCTCCCGCCTGAAGGAGTGCGTGAAGAGCGGCGATCTGCTCCCGCAGCTTGCCCTCGTCAACTCGGCGGGGTACGCAGCGGCGGACGTGGACGCGCAGTGGGGCGTGTTCCTGCGCACGCACTTCGCGAGCGGCGCCGACCGCGGACGCCTCGGCCTCTGGGAGAACCGCAACCTCAAGATCGCGGCGCGGATTCGCGCCGTAGCCGCGCTCCACCCGGGCGGCCGCGTGCTCGTGGTCTACGGCGCCGCCCACCGGCCGTTCCTCGAGGCCTACCTCGCGAGGACCGCCGACGTCGAGGTGGTCGGGTTCGAGAACCTCGCGCCGCAGGCGCCCGCCGCCGGTGCAGGAGCGCGGTGACTCGACCAATGGTAGAGGTTAGAGGTGCCAGGTACGCAAGTAGCTGAAATGTGAAAGTGGCGAGGAAGAAGGGCTACGCCTGGGCCTTGGGCTGGAGGCGGAACCCGTCCCGGTGCGAGCCCGGTTCCCGTTCCCAGGCGCCGGTGTTCTATCCCGGCTCGCGCGGCCGGCGGAAACTTCCACGAGTTTCCCGCGTATCCTTACCGGAACGCCAGCGAGGCGACTGCCCATGTTGGAAGTGACCGCACTCCGAAAGAGCTACGGCGACATCGTCGCGGTGGACGGGGTCAGCCTGAACGCCGGCAAGGGGGAGACGATCGGCCTGCTCGGACCGAACGGGGCCGGGAAGACCACGACGGTGTCGATGATCGCGGGGTTGGTGCGGCCTGACTCCGGCACCGTGCTCATCGACGGCAGGCCGTTGCAGGGCGACACGGACCCCGCCAAGCGGGCCATCGGGCTGGTCCCCCAGGACATCGGGCTGTTCGACGAGATCTCCGCCCGCGAGAACCTCCACCTGTTCGGGGCGCTCTACGGCATGGACCGGGCGAACCGGCGGCGCGCAATCGACGCGGCGCTCGACCTTGTGGGGCTCGCCGAGCGGGCGAAAGACAAGGTCGCCGGGTTCTCCGGCGGGATGATGCGCCGGTTGAACCTGGCGGCGGCGCTGCTCCACGACCCCCAGCTGCTGCTGCTCGACGAGCCGACAGTGGGCGTGGACCCGCAAAGCCGCAACGCCATCTTCGACAACCTCGAGACGCTCAAGAAGCGCGGCAAGACGCTGCTCTACACCACCCACTACATGGAGGAGGCCGAGCGCCTCTGCGACCGGATCGTGATCATCGACCACGGCAAGGTGATCGCGGACGACACGCTGCAGGGGCTCCAGCGCCTCCTGCCTGTCGCGAACCTGCTGAGCGTCGAGCTCGAAGAATCGAAGGCGGACGGCCTGCGCCCCGAGGACGTGCAGGCGATCTCGGGCGTGCAGTCGGTGGAGATACTCGGCGGGACGCTGAGGATCGGCATCCGCGACCTGGCGGCGGACTCGCCCGGGATCTTGCGTTGGCTGGTGGAACGCGGCTATCCGTTCCAACACGTCGTCAGCGAGCGCGCCAGCCTCGAAACGGTGTTCCTCACTCTCACGGGAAGGAGCCTGCGCGACTGATGCTCAACCCATTCCTGGCCCTGACCCGCAAGGACGTCAAGCTGTTCTTCGGCAACCGGCGCGCGCTCCTCGTGACCATCGCCGCTCCGATCGCGATTGCGTCGTTCTTCGGCTACCTCTTCGGAGGCGGCGGCTCGACGGAGCCCAGCCGCATCGCGGTGCTGGCGGTGGACCAGGACGGAAGCGCGATCTCGCGGGAGATCGCCGCCGGCCTGACGGCCGACAAGAACCTCGAGGTGAAGCCTTCCACCCTGGAGCCGGCGCGCGAGGCGGTACGCAAGGGCAAGGCTGTGGTCGCCTTCGTGATCCCCAAGGGTTTCGGCGCCGACGCTGGGCGCGCGTTCTTCAACGGCGGCGCGTCAAAGCCGGAGATCGCGCTGCTGTACGACCCGTCGCATGGCGCCGAAATGAGCATGGTCCAGGGGATCCTCACCGGCCACGTGATGGAGGCGGTCAGCAAGGAGATGTTCAACGGCCAGACCGGCCGCTCCGTCGTGAAGGACACGCTCGCGCAACTCGACCGGTTCGACATGGCCCCCGAGCAAAAGAAGGGCCTGCGCGGCCTGCTCGAAGGCGTCCAGGGGTGGAACGCGGCGCAGGAAACCGGCACGGGCTCCGCCCAGGAGGCGCCGCGCGTGGGGCTGACGCTCCCCTACCAGGTGCGCTCCGAGGCTGTCACCTCGGGAACGGGCGTCAAGTACAACGGGTACGCGCACTCGTTCGGCGGGATGGGGATCCAGTTCATCCTGTTCCTTGGGATCGATATCGGCATCGGGCTGCTGATGCAGCGCCAGACTGGCGTGTGGAAGCGCCTGCGCGCGGCGCCGCTTTCGAGGGGCGTGCTGCTCGGCAGCCGGGCGACGAGCGCGGCGATCACCTCGATGTTCGTGCTGATGGTGCTGTTCGCCTTCGCGCGGGTGGTGTTCGGGGTTCGCATTCAGGGCAGCGTAGCGGGGTTCCTCGGCGTGTGTGCCGCGTTCTCGCTGATGACCGCGGCGTGGGGGCTGCTGATCGCCGCGCTCGGCAAGACCCCCGAAGCGACCCGCGGGCTGTCGATCGTCACGACGCTGTTCATGGTGATGCTTGCCGGCGCGTGGGTCCCGACGTTCGTCTTTCCGGCGTGGCTCCAGAAGCTGACCGTCGTCATCCCGGCCCGCTGGGCGATGGACGGCCTCGACGCGATGACGTGGCGCGGCCTCGGCTTCTCCGCCGCCGCCCTCCCGATCGCGCTGCTGTCGGGTTGCGCCCTGGCGTTCGGTGCGCTCGCGGTGCTGCGCTTCCGCTGGGACGTCGACGGCTGAGGGCGCGGTCAATTCACCTGCAGCGTCCGCCGTAGCGAATCCCCTCCATTGCTTAGAAAGTCTCCCTCAACGCGGTGTCATCGCGAGGCGCACGGGCCGCCGCAGGCGGACCGGGCAACGACGCGATCCCAGGGTGACCGCGAGATTGCTTCGGCCCTTCGGGCCTCGCAATGACAGTCACTTTCATGGCCCAGGGTGAGCCCGCCGCTCATGAGGATTGTTCAGAAGGGCCCCTCGACAACCCTTGTCCTGAGGAGGTTCGCCGCAGGCGGGCCGACGAAGGATCTCCCCGAGCCCGCGGGTGACCGGGTAAGTGCGCTCCCGGGAGATCCTTCGCTCGCTGCGCTTCCATGAGAAGGCCAGAGAATGTCAAGGCCACCGTGGTGGGCTCACCTCCTGTTGTTGGCTCGGATCGACTGTTGCGCCAACCGCCA
>Ga0182010_10001100_pt1 | contig 14578 bp, 10 predicted proteins | sample 611E1MmetaG_FD_120488 | JGI IMG/M metagenome (GOLD analysis project Ga0182010, IMG submission 120488) | Permafrost microbial communities from Stordalen Mire, Sweden - 611E1M metaG | ecosystem: Environmental > Terrestrial > Soil > Wetlands > Permafrost | place: Sweden: Stordalen | collected...
CTGGGCGACGAGAAGGCGAACCCCGAGGAGCTGATCTACGCGGCTCGCTCGGAGTGGGGTGTACGCGGAGAGTACGCGGAGCCTGAATCGACTACTGAGGAAGAACCGCTGGGAGCCTCGGATTCGGCTCTACCAGCGGAAGCCCTCTCACGGACTCGAACCGTGGACCCCCTCCTTACCATGGAGGTGCTCTACCAGCTGAGCTAAGAGGGCAAGCGCCGGAATTGTACCGCCCGGCCAACGAAAGTCCGCCGGCTACGCGGGCTTGATGACTTTCGTTGGCAATACAGGCACGGATCGACGACGGCTGCGTCGCGAGTCGGTCGCGATTCGTGAACTGGCTCTGCTTCGGAGGCCGCCGCGACCGACATGGCGGGCGCGGCGCACAAACGCTTTCCCCCGGCCGCTTTTGTCTCTCGCCGCGAAAAGTCATCGCCGGCCAAGCCGGCGGACTTTTCGCGGAGAAATGGGGGAGGGAGGATTCGAACCTCCGTAGGCTGAGCCGACGGGTTTACAGCCCGCTCCCTTTGGCCGCTCGGGCACTCCCCCGGGAGAAGCCGCATTGTAGCGGCGCCAAGGCGTTGGTTCTTACAAAGGCCGTCGCGACCGACCTGCGCGGGCGCGACTAACAGAACGTCATCTTCCGGCCGCCTCTGTCTCTATCCGCCGAAAGTCGTCATGCCTCCCAACGGGAGGCGGACTTTCGGCGGACTATAAAGGGCCGGGGCCAATGTGCCGATGCAACCGCGGATGGAACTTGACGACCTCCTTACCCGTGTAGTCGAGATCGGGGGCTCCGATCTTCACCTCAAGTTGGGTCAGCCACCGATCGTCAGGCGCGACGGTGAGCTCGGCGCGCTCGACGGCTTTCCGCCGCTCGGGCCGAAAGAGCTGAACTCGATTCTCGAGACGCTGACCAAACACCTGCCCAGCAAGCTGCAGGAGTTCCGTCAGACGGGCGAGCTCGATATGGCCTTCACGCATCCGAGCCTGCCGCGCTTCCGCGTCAACGGTTTCAGGCAGCGCGGCGCTATCTCGTTTGCTTTTCGCGTCATCCCGCGCGAGATTCCCACCTTCGAGCAGCTCGAGCTACCGCCGGGCGTGGCCAACCTCGCCAGCTACCACCGCGGCCTCGTGCTCGTAACCGGCGCGACCGGAGCGGGAAAGTCGACCACCCTTGCGGCGATGGTCGACCACATCAACCGCACCCGTCGGCAGCACATTCTCACGATCGAGGACCCGATCGAGATCCTTCATGCCGATCGCGGCTGCATCGTCAACCAGCGCGAGATCGGTCTGGATTCCGCCTCCTTCGGCCAGGCGCTAAGGCGCGCCATGCGCCAGGACCCGGATGTGATCCTGATCGGCGAGTTGCGTGACCGCGAGACCGCCGAGACGGCGCTGCAAGCCGCCGAATCGGGTCACCTGGTCATGTCGACCATGCACACGATCGACGCCGCCGAAACCGTTTCGCGCCTCGTGGAATTGTTCCAGGAGAGCAAGCAGGCACAGATCCGCTCGATTATGGCGGGCGTGCTGCGCGGCGTCGTCAGTCAGCGCCTGCTACCGCGCATCGGCGGCGGGCGGGTCGCGGCGGTCGAGGTGATGGTCACCAACTCGCGTATTGCCGATCTGATTCGCGAGGGCAAGAGCGAGGAGATCCCCGAGGCGATTGCCGACGGCGCCTTCTTCCAGATGCAGACCTTCGCTCAATCGTTGATCCAGTTGGTGCTGGACGGAAAGGTTGACAGGGAGATCGCGGGCAACGCGGCTTCGAACCGTCACGACTTCTTCGTTCAGATTGACCATGCGACCAAGAGCCAGGCGGCCGGGGAAGGAAAGGGCACGGACGACGGCGCCCCGGGCGGACTAGGGACTGCGCTCGCGGGTGCGGGAGGCATATCGCCCGACGCTGGATCGCTGAGGGTCGCCGGTCCGGACGGATGAGGCGCGCGCTAGCGGGCGCTCTGCTGGCGTTCGCGCTTTGTGTCGGAACCGCGAGCGGCGACACGTTCGCGGTCGTTTCCCCATCGAGCGTTCCTTTCACAAGCGGCGGACTGCCGAGCGCACAGGTTCCGAACGTCTCCGGCTCGCTTGTTCTGCCACTGGCCTGGACCGAGCGCGCCGGCAACGAGACGGTCGTCACCCCCGCCCAGCTGCGCGGAATCTGGCAATCGGCGGGTGCCGCCTACGGCATCCCCTGGTCGGTGCTGGCGGCGATCAACAAGGTTGAGTCGAATTTCGGCCGCAACATGGGCCCGAGCTCGGCCGGCGCCATCGGCTGGATGCAGTTCATGCCCGATACCTGGTTGCGCTGGGGCGCCGACTACAGCGGCGATGGAGTAGCCGATCCCTGGAACGCCAAGGATGCCGTCTTCTCCGCGGCCCGCTACCTGGCCGCCGCAGGCGGCGCGAACGACGTCTCGCGAGGAGTTTTCTCCTACAACCATGCGCAGTGGTACGTGGACGAAGTGCTCTCTCTGGCGCGCTTGCTGTCCAACGACAGCTCGCTCAGCTTTTCGCTCGACGAGCTGCAGGTGAATCTGGAGAAGGCCGAGCGACAGGTCGCCTCGCTCAACCAGAAGATCGCCCAGACGCGCGCTCGCGCCGGCGCGATGGGGCGCCGTGCGCAGCGGATGTTCGTCGCCGCCGAGAAGATGGAGCTGATCGATGCGCGTTCTGCCGCTCGTGAGCGTGCGGCCGGGGTGCAGATAAAGGCCGATTCGATCGAAGCGCGCGTTGCGGGTCTGAATGCGGCGCTCGAGACGGCTGAGAAGAGCCTCACAAGCGCGCGCGCCGCCTCGGTGCCGCAGTCGTTCAGCTCCGGCACCTCGGTCTACCTTGCCAGCGCTCAGTACGAAAACGGTTACGTCTTCCCGGTCGGCGGCGGACCGAGCCGCGTCTCGGTCGGGCACACTCACCACGACTACCCGGCGGCAGATATTGCGGCCCCGGCCGGCTCGCCGGTCTACGCGCTGGCGGACGGCGTCGTCGCCAAGGCCTGGCGAACCATCGATCCTCTCTGCGGCATCGGCCTCAGGTACCGCACGGACGATGGTCACCTCTGGGCCTATTGTCACCTCTCCTACATCGAGCCCTCGGTCGTGACCGGCACGCCGCTAACGGCCGGCTCGCTGATCGGCCTCGTCGGCTCGACCGGGCACGCGACCGGGCCGCACCTCCATCTCGGGCTGCTTCCCTCGAGCGAAGGCTATCCCCAGGATCTGCCCTGGTTCCAGAGCTTCGCCAACATCGCTTTCCGCTGGCAGGACGAGGGCACGCAGCCGGTCTCGGTCGTTTCCACGGCGCTGAGCTCGCCGACGATGTTCGCCGTCGTGAACGATGCGGTCGGCGATTCGGCAACGAGCAACTGGACGGTCTCCTCGCAGACACTGTCACCGTCGCCGAGCGCGTCGAGCCCGAGCCCGAGCCCGAGCAGTGCCGGAAGCTCGCTCTTCGCGGCGGCGCCCGGAGGCTCCACGTCGTCGAAGTCCTCGGTGAGCACCGGATCGGGCTCGCGCGGGCAGGGTTCGGCGCTTTCGTTCAGTAAATAGTCCATAGCTCAGCTCAAGCTGGCATCCTGTCGAAATGAAGCTCATGCGAGTCCGGATAACGCTTGGCCGCATCGTGGCGCTAGTCGTCCTCTGCGCGCTTGCCTCGATTGCCTTGACCATCGCCTTCGCGCACGGCGACTCCTCGAAGTCCAAGCGCAAGGCGAAGGTCACCGCGCCACCGACCAAGACGGTGCCGGGCGTGGTCAACCAGCCCTATGTCTTCGCCGAGAGCACGCTGCAGCAACAGGGGTTCGGCTGGAAGGTCGTCGGGCCGGTCGCCGGTTGGGCGAGCGCCCTCGTCTCGAGCCAATCACCCGCCCAGGGAACGAAGGTCATGGACACGGGCGCTCCGCTCGTTACCTTGCAGCTGAGCAAGCCGAAGGGCCTCGTCACTCAGGGCATACCTGAGAACTCCTCGCCCTATACAGGCACGAAAATCATGCTTCCGGCCGGCTCGACCGGGACGACGCAGTCGACGACCAGCGCCCAAACGACGACCACGGGAGCGTTCTCGACTTCGACCACGACCACCAGGTCGACGTCGACATCAACCAATACGACGCCGGCGCAGGTCGAGAAGCGCCCGCCCGCGTTCAAGATCGCAGGGGCGAAGCCCGAGCCGCTCGACGAGATTCCGCTTTTGCAGCGAGCGAGGAACCTGAACACCTGGCTCGACTCGCACCGCGCGGCCAGCGGGGCGAACGAGCGCTACTGGCTGTTCCAGCACGCCTGGATCGTCACCGGAGCCAAGTTCGGCTGGTGGCACGGAGCTCAGGCGCTCGAGATTCTGATCGCGGTGGATAGGCGCGTCGAAACGCTCTGGGGCGTCGGCTCGAGGAGCGAAGCAGAGGCTCGCGCCGCGCTCGAGTTCGTGCACGCGCACGGCGGCTGAGAGGCCGCTGCCGGTAAGCCGGACACACGTCCGCTAATCTAGGCTCGCCCACGAGACGGTGAGGGGCTTAGGCCGAGCGCCCCCTCACATTGCGCGTGTAGTGGATCGCGCGCGCCGCGACTGCCCGCTACCCCCTTCGACGGCCCAGAAAACTTCTGGCCCCGAAACGAACCGGTGCGCTTAACCGACCGGGATTGTGGTGTTGGTCGGAACGGTTTCGAAGAGCACCGTGGTCTCCATGCCGTTGATCACCGGATACCACGGCGGGAACAGAGACTGAAGGGCGTTGAAGGTGCTGCTGTACGAACCGTCGTCGGATACGTAAGAGCGGTTGTCGAAATCGGATGCGCAGCCCGCCGTCTGGGCCGTTGACGAGCCTATGAACAGCAGCGTGGAGCCGTTCGCTCGGTTCGTCGAGCACGACGCGGCGGACGACCAGGTGCCTGTCAGGGCGATAGAGGCTGCGCGCCACTCGAATGGTGCGGAGGTAGTGCCATCAGGGGACCACGAGGCCATCCAGACGTCGCTGTTGGCGATCAGTCCGAGCACGTCGTCGTTCGGGCCTCCACCGTGTGCCGGGTCGGAGTTGTAGTAGATGTCTCCGCCGACCACGACGTCCTGGTTCGTGGCGACGGTCACGCTACCGTTGACGATGCTCGAGCCGTCGCTGCTGTACCCGGTAATAGCGCTCGGCCAGGAGATGATCGCGTCCTGGCCGGTGTAGAAGGCGCCGTTCCCCGGAACCGGTCCGTTGTATACGGGGTTGGGGCTGGGCAGCCCGCCCGAGACGTCGGATACGATCGTGCCGGCGTTGAAAGTTGTTCCCCCCGAGCCGCACGAGCTGCACTTGACCCCGGTGAACGTTCCGCTGGTCGAGCTGTCCGCCGTGCCCGTCGTGCCCGTGTAGGTGACCGCCGTGGTGACGCTGCCGGAGGGGCCGATGTAGAGCGTGCCGGAGCTCGGGAAGGAGGCCGTGTTCCCGTTTACGGTCATGGTGGTCGAGCTGTTCGACTTCAGCGTCACACCACTGCTGAGCGCGACGTCGTTGCAGTATGGCTGGGTGGTTTGCGGAGTCGAGCTGTTGATGCATCTCCATACCTGGACGGTGCCGTTCTGAGAGAAGTTGAAGCGCCAAGCGCTTGCGGTCGAATCTTCGAAATCGGTCGAGGGAACGTTCTGCCCGGCCGCGCGCTTGACGTCCGCCAGCGAAACGGCGAAGGAAGAGTTGCTCACGAGAGTGGGGGACGAGAAGATCGCGGGGTTGACGAGCGTGCGGATACTCGGGTTCGTGGTGGGCGTGTAGATCTTCGCTCCATTCTTGAGAGTCGGCGAGCCGGTCACGCTCACTTCCGACTCCAGGTTCCCGTACGCGGTACCGCTGTGACTGATAGTCCCGCCCGCGTAAACCGTTCCGTAAGTCGTGGCGTCGTCTCCGTAAGAGACGCTACCGGGCCACATGAACTGGTAGTCGGCCGGAGTCGATCTCCTCACGCGCGTCTCGATCGATTGCTCAGGAACGGTCGTGTCGCAGGTCGTTCCGCCCGAGACGAGCTTGCAGCCGGTGGACAGGATCGTGACGTAGTTTGTCGCGAGCGTGGGGCTCGGCGGTGTGATCATCAGGTCGTAGGCGTAACCCTTCAGAATGGTCGAGTTGCCGTAGACGTTGCCGGTTCCCTGGTACCAGTTATCCTCGTTATTCGTGGCGCTGGGGTTTTTGTATCCCCAGTGAGTGCCCGGAGTCCAGGCAGAGCCGTGGGAGACGACGAGGGAACCCCAAGCGTTGCAGACTCCTAGAGAGTAGGTCGTGCACGACGTCCGCGTCGCTTCGCCGTTGGCGACATAGTGGTTGTAGTACTGAGGATCGTCGAGCAGCTTGGCGACGTAGTCGTTAATGCCTGCTTCGGCTGCCTGATAAACGGCGTCCTTCTTGACTGCGTCCGTGGCGCGATTGGACTCCGCGGTAACTTGGTCGACCAGCACGACGGCGAGGACCGTGAGGAGCGAGACCATGCAGACGACCGTGAGCATTGCGAATCCGCCCTCGCGTGCGAAGAATCTCTTTAGGTTTCTCATGATGATGATACGTTCCACCTCAGGGTTGCGACCGCGCCGTAGTAGTACGGCGCGCTTGACGCGATGGGTGCTATCGCTACTTGCGTGACCATGGTCTTGAGATACGAGACATCGGTTGGAGCGGTGCACTGCCAGGTTATGAGCTGGGGAGAAGTCGGGTTTGTCGGAGAGAGCGCCATATCGCGCGGAGTCGACGTGCAGTACTGAAAGACGGTGGTGGGATTCCGAATCGAGTCGAAGAGCGTCTCGACGGGGCCGGTATCGCTGCTGATTCCCGTCCAAGGCGGCCCATTCTTGTTCGTGCTCGTGGTCACTTGGCGGTACATGTACCAATCAGCCGATGTGCCGCCCACCCAGTACTTGATCCTGCGCATGTGTCCCAAACGATCGGGTGAATAGAAGGCGATCGAGCTGGAGGTGTAGCTGATGATCGGCACGGTCGTGTCTCCGTAGGAAGCATCGCGGACGTCGCTCACGAGCTGATTGAGCGAGGCGCGCACCGAGGTCTGAAGAGTGTTCTGCTCTTGCACCGCCGTGCTTCGGGTGATGACGGCGCTGAGTGTCGCCGCGAACATGGCCGACATGATGCCGACCAGAACCACGACGATCAGCATCTCGATCAGCGTGAACCCGCCCTCGCGCTCCATCGCTGCCCAGCGGCGGTAAAACGTAGACACACCGTTCATGAGACCGTCACCGCGAGGGCGGAGCACGAGTTCGTTGTCCAATCCTGATTGACGAGGCTCCCGCGCAATGCTCCGCTTCGTGCGTAGAGGTCATAGTGGGCCTGCGCCGGGACGTAGAAGGTGTACGTTCCGACGCTGCCAGTCATCCCGGTGAGGTAGATGTTTGGAACGGCAACGGTATTCGACCAGTCGTCGACGTCAACGCGGGCGTTCTGCAGCTTGGTACCGCCCGAGTTCTTCACGGTTACCGTGCACGCTTTCGTCGTCGCCACATTGGGTGAAGCCGGGAGGGTGACGACGATGGTCTTGGTGAGGGTGTTCGGGTAACCGTCAGACGCACTGAGCTGGGCGGTCGCGGCAGCGAAGTAGCAGCTCGGGGAGGATGTGCTTGAGCAACCTGTCGTCGTCGTCGAGGCCCTGACGCCCAGTTGGTAAACGACGCTGGGAATGAGCCCCTCGGCTCCGAGATCGTCCGAGATCTCGCTTGTTCCGGTCACGTTTATGTAGCAACTGCCCGAAGCAGGGCCGGACTGTGTGAACTCCTCGGCGCTACGGAGGAGCGAGGAGGAGGAGGAGAGGTTCTCGCCCACATCCACGCTTGCGGAGCCCGCGTATGAACTTCCGTCCGCGTTGTTGATCTGGATGCAGAAGGTCACCGGTTGGTACAGGTAGATGGTCGTCGATATCGTCTGGCTAGGAGAGATCTGGACGTGCGCGGCGTTCGCGGCCAGGCTGGGACTGGGCGTGGTGGGGCCGATGTCCTCCCTGAGCGTCTGGTAGTTGGTCAGGCCTGTCCCGATGTCGTAGTAAGAGGTATTGCCCGAGGTTGGATTCGCCGTCAGCGCCGGGAAGGTGACCAGGCCGGTCTCGTCGGTTACATCGCTCGCGGGCGTGGGCCCGTCAGTAAGGTTCACGGCGACGTTCTGGAGCGCCGTCTTGAGAGCGTAGTCCTGAGTCGTGACGTTGATGATCGCGTTGTTGACGCCACCGTAGGGGGCGCGCGTCGAGGACGACAAATAGGTCAAGACTCTCGCGACCTGCGCGTTGTCGGTGTTCCGGGTAATGGTGACCCTGATCTGCTTGTAGTTCGCGCCCGTAGCGAAGCTGCTCGGGATCGGGTCGTTCACCCATCTGATGCGGGTCTTGAGTGTGTACCAGAGCCCGGCCACCAGTTTCGTCTGACTGGGCGTGACAACGCCTGTCGGGTTGCCCGTAGTGGTGCCGACGTTCGCGTAGCTCAGCTGGCGAATGTACTCGACTTGCTGCTGTGCCAGCTCGAGCCCGATCGTTCGCTGCCTAGAAAGAGCATCGGACGCCGAGGCGGATGAGAGCACGGTGATGAGCGAGGTGCTGACGATGCCGAAAATGACGATGGCCATGATGGCTTCGATCAGCGTGACGCCAGCCTCACGTCGGACGACGCGAAGCAGCCTCTTCGTGATGCACTTCATCCAGTCCACCTGAATACACCTTCGGCATAAACGAGCGAGACCTCGTCCCCCAATCTCGCTATAGGGCATACCCGTTTCGGTTCTCGGGTTTTTCGCGCCGGGCGTTGAATTACGCTCACTTGGGAGGGGTGAGAGGGGCGCGAGCGAAGAAACAGCCGTTAGCCTTGGCACGGACGAGGCCGAAAGCAGAAGCCCGGCGATGACTCCAGCACCATTCAATTCCCTGAAGCGCGAGCGATGAGCATAGCCCTCGCGATCTTCATTCTCTTGCCGGGGCTCGCGCTCGGCAGCTTTCTCAACGTCGTCGCCGCCCGCGTACCGCTGCACGAGTCGATTGTCCGCCCGGGCTCGCACTGCATGACCTGCGGGAAGGCGATCGTCTGGTACGACAACATCCCGCTTGTCTCCTACGTCGTTCTGCGTGGCCGATGTCGTAACTGCGGCGCTTCGATCGGACTTCGTTATCCGGCGGTCGAGCTCGTGACGGCGCTGCTCGCGTCGGGTTGCGTCTGGAAGTTCGGGCTTCATCTGGAGGTGCTCGCCGCGATCTTCTTCTGCGCCGTGCTGGTCGCCATCTCGGCTGCCGACCTCGAGCATCGCATCGTCCCCAACGTGATCGTGCTGCCGTCCGCCGTGATCGTCCTCGTTGCCCAGACCGCACTTCACCTGTCCGTCGAGTGGACGATCGCCGCTTTCGCGGCGTCGGGCTTCTTACTCCTTACGGCGCTGCTCTATCCGGGCGGAATGGGCATGGGCGATGTGAAGCTGGCCTTTCTGCTCGGTGCGATGCTCGGTCGCACGGTTGTCGTCGCGTTCGCTGCGGGCATGGTCGCCGCGCTCGTGCCTTCGATCTGGCTGCTCATCCGCCACGGCTCCAAGGCGCGCAAGATGAAGATCCCCTTCGCTCCCTTCCTGGCGCTCGGCGGAGTAGTGGCGCTCTTCGTCGGCAAGGCGTTGCTCGACGCCTACCTGTCGCTCCTTTGACCATCCCCGGGCGGGGCGCTTCCCGCGCCCGCGAAAAACCTGCAAGCGCCAATCGAGTGGGTGAATTTTTCGCCCATCTGCATCACTCGTGGCGGTGTCAAGTAGTGGCCTTAAGCTGCCGATAGCTCGTTCGAGGGATAGATGGCCGAAGAACGTCAGTCCACAAAGAGTGGGGGACGCGCGAGCGCGCGCGGGAGCGCACGCCCGCTGGCCGGCGCGCGGAAGATCAACGAGCTCGTAGAGCTCCTCGGAGATCTGATCGAGGCAACCGGCCTGGTAACGGCCGACAAGCTCGCCCAGGCGCGCAGCGACGCCGGGGCCTCTGGCTCGCTCATCGCCGCGCTGACCGAGAAAGGCGTGATTCCCGCAACGCGGGTGGCCGAGGTTCGGGCGTCGCACTTCCACCTGCCTCTGATCTCACTTTCCGACGAGAAGATCTCTCCCGACGCGGTTGCCTCGATCCCGATTCACGTCCTCGAAAGGGTCGTCGCCCTTCCTTACAAACTTTCCGACAACCGCCTGCTCGTAGCGATCGCCGACCCCTCCGACGTGACCGGCGTCGACGAGCTGAAGTTGGCAACGCAACACCACGTCGAGCTCGGCGTCGCATCGAGCGAAGAGATCCTCGAAGAGCTGCAAGGATTGCAGCGCGCCAACGAGACCCTGCATGCTCAATCGGCGGCGCTGGAAGACGTCGAAGTAGTCGATGAGGACGCGGAGATCGAAGACCTCGAGGCCGACGACGGCATCTCGGACGCGCCACTCGTGCGACTGGTGAACGCGATCATCTTCCAGGGTGCCGAAGACGGGGCGAGCGACATCCACTTCATGCCCGAGGAGGACGCGCTCGTCATCCGCTACCGAATCGACGGTGTGCTGCAAGAGGTCCAGCGTGTTCCGCGGCGCATGGCCTCGGGTGTCACGACGCGCCTCAAGGTGCTGGCCAAGCTCGACATCGCCGAGCGCCGCAAGCCCCAGGATGGGCGTATCTCGTTGAACGCCAAGGCGGCAGGCCGGATGCTCGACATCCGCGTCGCGGTACTGCCGACGGTCGAAGGCGAATGCGTCGTGATGCGCCTGATCGACAAGTCGAAGAAGGCGCCGACGCTGGAGGGCCTCGGTCTGGCCGACGAGATGCGCGAGGCGCTGGAGCACGTGGTCAAGAAGCCGACCGGCACCCTGCTCGTCACCGGACCGACCGGCTCCGGTAAGTCGACCACGCTGTATGCGGCCTTGCACATCGTCGCTCAGCCCTCGGTCAACGTCATCACCGTCGAGGATCCGGTCGAGTACCGGCTGCAGGGCATCAACCAGGTTCAGATCAACACCAAGGCCGGACTGACCTTTGCGGCCGTCCTGCGCTCGATCCTGCGTGCCGACCCCGACGTCCTGATGGTGGGGGAGATCCGCGACCCCGAGACGGCCAAGATCTCGATCGAGGCGGCGCTCACCGGTCACATGGTGCTCTCGTCTCTGCATACCAACGACGCTCCGAGCGCGCTCACGCGCCTGAACGAGATGGGCGTCGAGCCCTTCCTCACCAGCGCCGCCGTCTCGGGCGTTCTGGCTCAGCGCCTAGCCCGCCGCCTTTGCACCAACTGCGCCGAGATGTATTCACCCTCGGTCGACGAGATGATCGCGGCGAACGTCTCGCCCGACAAGGCCGCCCGGCTCGACGGAATGGCCTTCTATCGCAAGGTCGGCTGCCCACGCTGCAACCAGACCGGCTTCAAGGGCCGGCTCGGTGTTTTCGAGTTCCTGAACATGAGCGACGAACTGGCCGCCTACTCGGCGACGAAGCCTTCTCATGAGGAGCTGAGAACGCGTGCGATCAAATTGGGCATGCGCACGATGTGGGACGAGGGCATGGACAAGGTCGCTCAAGGATTGACTTCGATCGAGGAACTGGCTCGTGTCGTTGCGAGCTAGACCTCGGCGCTACAGTGTGCGTGTCAACGCGCTCGAAGTCGGGCGCCGGTGATTGCGGAGGCGTGAGAAGTGCCTTTTCATCGTCGTAAACAAGAAAGTGAGCCCGATACTCCGACTCCGGACGTCCCCCCGGTAGCGCCCGAGCCTGCTGCCGCAGCACCCGTACTTCCGCCTCCGCCGGAGGTGCCGCCGCCGAGCGAGCCTCTACAGATGCCCGAGGCGCAGCCCGAGACGTCGGTCGAGTCGCAGTTCCAACCCGTGGAGGGTGCGGACGAGATGCTCGATATGCCGCTCGGGACGCTCATCTTTCGGGCTGGCTTGATCGCGCCGCAGCAGCTCGAGGACGCGCTCGCCGAGGGGCTTCGCTCGGGCAAGCGCCTGGGCGAGGTGCTGCTCTCGCGCGGCTGGTTGAGCGAGGAGGATCTGGCCCGGCTACTTGCGGGGCAGAAGGGCTTGCCCTACGCCGATCTCGACAAGATCGCCATCGATCGCGAGCTGGCCCGTGCCATGAGCTACGACAACGCGCGCAGCGAGGTGGCACTGCCGGTCGTGACCGAATTCGGCCTGCCGGTGGTCGCCATGGCCGACCCCGACGAGACGGCCATGGAACGCTTGCGCGCTCAACTCGGCCCCGAGGTTCGATTCGTCGTCGGCGCGCCGAGCGTGCTTGTACGTCTGATCGACGAGGTGCTCGGCGACGCTCCGACTCCAGGGCTGGTGGTCGCTCCAGCTACCGACTATCAGTTCGCCCCGGTCGAGCCGGCGCCCGTCGCGGCGCCCGTCGCGGAGCCTGCAACGGAGCCCGAGTCGGCTCCGCTCGAGCCGGTCGCGGTCGATTCGGGCGATCAGGAAGCAGCCGCGCCTGCTCCCGAGCCCTCGACGCACGAGATTCGCCCAATCATCGTCGAGGGGGAAATCGAATACCCGACGTTCGGCGAGTTCCAACCCATCCCGGAGACCGAGAGCATCACGAAGCCCGAGGAGCAGCTTCCCGCCGAGGTACAGATGGGTGAGTTCGGTTATTACGACGATCCCTCGCTGCTGGAGGGAAATGCCTGGCGCGCCGGAGAAGCCGGACCGCCGCCGCCGGCGGAACCGCCTGAGGAGAGCACCGATCTGAGCGCCGGTCAGTACGGCGCCGAGCAGCCGGTTGAAGAAGCCGGGCAGCCGTTTGAAGAGGCGGCAGCGCCGATCGAAGAAGCCGAGCAGCCGGTTGAAGAAGCCGGGCAGCCGTTTGAAGAGGCGGCAGCGCCGATCGAAGAAGCCGAGCAGCCGGTAGAAGAAGCCGAGCAGCCGTTTGAAGAGGCGGCAGCGCCGATCGTAGAAGCCGAGCAGCCGGTCGAGCAAGCTTGGGAGGAGACTCCTCCGGAGGTCGCTCCGGAGCCGGTCGCCTCCGACGATGAGGAGCCCGCGTACGAGCAACCGCCCGAGGGGGCGGAGGAGGTCGCAGACGCATCCTCGGGCGAGGAGGATCAACCGCTCACGGCGCCCGCCTGGATGCGAGGCGAGGTGAACGTGATCACGGCCGACGTGGCCGACTTCATCGATTCCGGCGCTTCGGTCGCCCCCGATACCCCGAGTGCACCGGCAGGCGAAAGCGGCGACGTCGCGGCGGACGAGTCGCAGCCTGTCGTGAGCGAAGACGAAGCAGCGGCCGAGACCGCGCCGATCGTCGAAGACGAGGCCGAGGCGGAAGCCGTCGAGCCCGCTCCGGGCGAGCCGGCCGCCGCGGAGATCGGCAGCGAACCTCCGACCTGGGCGAGCGAGCCCGCCGAGCCGGCCGAGGAAGTTCCCGCCGAAGATGCCGACAACGCTCCGACCGAACCGGCCGCCGCGCCGCAGGAAGTATCGGCTCCGGGCTCAAAGCAAGGCGCGTTCGAGTTGGTACTACGGCTCGTAGACGGCGATCGGATTCCGATCGGATCCTTCGACTCCGTCGATAAAGCCCAGGATAAAGCGGCCGAGGTCGTCAAGCAGTTCGCCGAGACGGAGGAAGGCCGCTGGCCCTTCATCGGCGGTCGGTTCCTGCGCCCGGAGACGATCGTCTCGATCGACGTCGAGCAGCACGGCTCCGGCTGGGGCGGCTCCAACGCTCGCGGTCGCATGTTCTCGGGTGGCGACAGCGAGTAGAACCCGCGGCTCGCTTGGCCGAGCCGCGTCGGCGCCTCGCGTTACCGGGCGGGGCTAGCTGACTTCACAGCCCAGGTACTCGAGCGCGAGTAACGCTTCCTCGATATAGGCAGCCGCTTCGTCCTTGCTCCCAAAGTGGTACGGGCCTGGATGCAGCGGCTCGACGCGCAGGCTGTTTGTCGGATAAACGTCACACTCGACCACGAACTGCTCGTCGCGCTCGAACAGGCGCAGGATCACGACGCGGCGCCCGTCCTTCTTGGCATGGCGATGAAAGCTCTCCTTCGCCGACTTGGTGCCGCTCTTCTTCGCTCCGCCTCTGGCAGGTGAGCGGAGGCCATATTCGTCGGCTAGATCGCTCACGAGGCGCAGGTAGTGAGCTCGAGGCTGGAGGCGAGCGCGTTCATGACTGCGATCAGCCTCGTGCTCGCTTGGTCGGACGTTTGAATGGCTTTTGTGTCGTTACTTCGGACAGCATTCGCCTCAGAGCTCATGTTGCTCGAAACCTGCTTCAGATCTGTAACGAGTTGTGCGTAGTCCTTGGCCTGACCCTCAGTAGCCCTGACTCGGGCCAGTGAGGTGGCTTCTTGATTGAGCAAGCCCACTGCTTGCTCCAGAGCTGTAGCTATCCGTTTTCGACCCGTCGTCGTACTGAGGTCGGAGCTCTTGATCTGAGTCTGGGCCGCTCCGAGTGAAGTCGCGAAGCGCGCGCAAATCTTGTTCGCCTGCCCGACCCAAGGCTCCACGCGCGGGAAGACGTTTTGCGCCGCCTGGGCAACCACCTGGCTGTCGGAGAATCCCTGTAACTCGAAGGCCAGCTTACGCGGTCGCTTGAAGAAGAGCACCTCGGGGTTGGTCACATCGGTACTGTCGCTGAGC
>Ga0182010_10001101_pt1 | contig 14549 bp, 11 predicted proteins | sample 611E1MmetaG_FD_120488 | JGI IMG/M metagenome (GOLD analysis project Ga0182010, IMG submission 120488) | Permafrost microbial communities from Stordalen Mire, Sweden - 611E1M metaG | ecosystem: Environmental > Terrestrial > Soil > Wetlands > Permafrost | place: Sweden: Stordalen | collected...
AACGCCCTGCTTTTGAACTATACCAATCCAATGGCGACAATCTCCTGGTCGGTCAACGATTACACTAAAATCAAGAACGTCGGCCTTTGCCACAGCGTCTTCGGTACCGCCAAAACCCTCGCAAAATACATCGATAAACCATTTAAAGAAGTTTCCTACTGGGTGGCAGGGTTAAATCATTTTGCCTGGTTCCTGGAATTCAAATGGCGCGGGGAAGATGCCTATCCGTTGCTGAGAGAGAAATTTAAGGACCCATCTGTTTATTCTGGGACCGACGCGCACTACGGTGGAAGGGATATCGTACGAACGGAACTTTTCAAGGCTTTCGGTTATTATGTCACGGAATCCAGTAATCATTGTTCATCTTATACTCCCTATTTCCGAAAAAAAGCCGAAACAATTGAGCGATACAAACTGGATTTAGGGACAAAGTATCAAAGTAATGTCGAAGTCTGGCTGGCACAGGATAAAGAAAAAGATTCCAAGCTGAAACAGGAATTGGCAACCAATTACAGATTCCCCGTTGACCATAGTGGCGAATACGGTTCGATCATTATCCACTCTATCGAAACCGGCGAACCGGCCGTTATCTACGGTAACGTCAAAAATAAAGGGCTAATTACCAATCTGCCCGAAGGCTGTTGCGTCGAAGTGCCCTGCCTGGTAGATAGTGAAGGCATTCACCCGTGTTATGTCGGCAATTTGCCGCCTCAAGTCGCTGCTTTAAATCTGAATAATGTTGGTATGCAGGAACTGATAGTAAGAGGCATTGCGGAAAAAGATAAAACGAAAATCTTCCAGGCTATTCTGCTTGACCCGTTAACCGCTGCTGTACTCACAATCGATGAAACCCGCCTGATGGTTGATGAAATGTTTGCCGCTGAAACAAAATTTATTAAAGGTTATAAATAGACCGTCGAAACGTTTTTTAATTTTGAGAGGCCGGGATGAACCGGCCTCTTTTCGTTATTGAAGATGGTAATTGATAACAACATATTTTATTCTCTACCATTAAGTGATTGCTAACATTCTTTGATTGTACTAGAATATCTTTAAATTCGAAGGTAATATTGATTTATAGTAGCGGTAAATATGTATACGGGCGGGACATGAAATATCGTAAGTTTGGTAAGTTGGATTGGCAAGTATCCGCTTTGGGATTCGGGGCGATGCGCCTGCCTGTGTTGAACGGAAACCAGGGTCAAGTCGATGAAGCCCAGGTAATCAAGATGATACGGTATGCCGTAGACCACGGTGTTAATTACATCGATTCGGCTTACGGTTACCACCGGGGTAATAGCGAAATCGTAATCGGGAAGGCCTTACAGGGTGACTACAGGGGTAAAATGAAAATTGCCACAAAACTTCCCTGTCACGAAGCCAACTCACCTAAAGATTTCGACCGGATACTCAATGACCAGTTGAAAAAACTGCAAACGGATAAAATCGATTTTTATCTATTACACCACTTGAACAAATTAGTCTGGCCGAAAATGCGTGATATGGGCATCCTAAAATGGGCCGATAGCGCTATAGCTGACGGCCGCATCGGTTATTTTGGGTTCTCTTACCACGACAGCTTTGAAACCTTTCAGGAAATCATCAACGCCTATGACAATTGGACATTATGTCAAATACAATATAACTACATGGATGAGGATATTCAGGCAGGTACCAAAGGCCTTGAATATGCTTATAAAAAAGGCTTAGCAGTCGTTATAATGGAACCGATAAAAGGCGGACGTATCGCCGTTCCCCCTGAAAAGGTTGCGGAAATATGGGCTAATGCTCCGGTGCAAAGGACGCCGCAGGAATGGGCATTGCGTTGGGTTTGGAACCATCCCGAAGTTTCTGCCGTCCTCAGCGGCATGAGTAAAATGGAACATGTAATACAAAATGTCGCTTTAGCAGAACATTCTGAACCGTTCAACCTGACAGCGGGTGAAATAACAATGATCGGAAAGGTACGGGATACCTACCGCTTATTGGGGCCGGTTTCCTGTACGGCCTGCCGGTATTGTATGCCCTGCCCTAACGGTGTGGAAATTCCCCGCATCCTCGAATTCTACAATGAAGCCATACTTTTCAACGATTCCGATAGGAGGCGCCGGATGTATTCCGACCGTCATATGCTTACCGACGACCAACGCGCGGACAAATGCATCAAATGCGGGATTTGTCTGGAAAAATGCCCGCAGAAACTACCAATTCCGGAACTGTTGGAGAAAGCCCACGCATACCTTACACAGAAATAGTCATTGAATTATTAGGTTTAAAAGGATACATTTATTTTGGCTAAAATAGTAATTATCGGCGCGGACAGTTTTACTGCGCGGGAATAATATCTATTTTCTGTACATTCGATAACCACATCGAACCGTCAGTAAAAAAATTTAGGTTTGATAAAGTACCCAGTTCAAGTGGTCCGGTCGAGCCGACCAGGGGACTTCCATTTTGGGAGAAAATTATACAAATTGTCGGTTTCGTCGCAGTAGTAATCTGACTGCCGGTAGAATTATAGATATTGAAATTACCGTTTACGACCTGGTCATAAGTTAATGTCGCGGAACTGCCGTTAGCAGATGTTAGCTTTACACTCTCGCCTGCAGTAACGCCACCTACCGGGTAAATAATATCAGTCAACAAAACTGCAATATAAGGATAAGGACCGACAATTGTACCATCCTGTGTTTTCTCACCACCCCATCCGTTTACTACATTATCATTTTGTATTTGACTCATCGAATAAGTCTTTACTTGGCTTCCGTTGGTAACGGTAAGTGCTGTCGGTCCTGCAGAAGTTGTAATCACCGATTGACTGGTTGTTGTCGTAGCGGTCCCGCAAGAAGCAAGCATCATTCCTGTCACAATTAATAAACTCAGACTTAAAAGGGTAATCTTCCTCTTCACGCGGTACCTCCATCTTGATTAGTCATAAATATATCCCGCCTCTGCGGGAAGAATAACTGATTTCAAATACTACTATACAACAAAAAAAGCATTCCTGGCAGGAATACTTCTAAAACCCTCTTTATTAAGGCTGATATTTTTTCGGACAATAGAACTTACCGGCAATAATTGTAACACCCGCTAAACAAATATTTAAATTCAAATTTCGGTAAGGGGAATTTTATTGCGTTAATCCTGCCAACTTGAACTTTATTGACACTATTTTATTCCCGATACTCTAGCATAGTCTCATGATATGTGTCAAAAAGTTAAAGATGTGTGTAGTAGCACTGTTGGTAGTGAATATGTTAGTATAATCGCTGACGAGTGTTAATCGATTTTTCGTCGATACAAATAACCATATAAACTAATAGTTAGTTTAGTTCACGGCAGTTATATGGTATTGTTGTGCAGTGATACAATTGATATTATGTAAATTATAGATTTATACCGTTGCTGTTCATATTCTGTTCATTTTGTATTAGTATAATTAGCCTTGGTTATAAATTTTACGAAAATCGATAATATATTTGACGTAAAATAATTGATTCCCGAACACTGGTTCTAACATGGGCCCATGTTGTTTTTGTAACTGACCGGTTAAAGAAAGCGGAGAAATAATATGAGAAAATATCTACAGTATATTGGTTTTTGTTTTGCTGCGAGTTTGATATTATTATCCCTTATCGTTAGTGCATGTGCCCCGCAACCAAAGTTAACTTCCATTACGATAGTATCAGCAACGCCCGCAACTTTTCAACTTGGTACTACCCAGCAATTTACCGCAACCGGCACATATTCCGATAAGTCAACAAAAGATATTACCTCCGGTGTAATCTGGAAAAGTTCTGATACTACAGTGGCGGCCATCTCCTCCAAAGGGTTAGTCACTGCGGCAGCTTTGGGGAGTACACAAATAACGGCATCATTTTCAGGTATCAGTTCCACTGCGACAACATTACCTGTGGTGACTATAACAGCTGTCACTATCGAACAACAATCTCCATTTAAATTGTCGGTGAAAGGGACCCAGCAATTTACGGCGATGGCAACTTTTTCTGATAATTCAAAGGAGGATGCCACTTTGACATCGAAATGGGCCAGTTCGGCTCCCATTATTGCTACCATCACTGCCACCGGTTCCGTTACCGGAAATTCGCCGGGAAATACAAACATAACCGCAACGTTATACGGCGTGACCAGCGCACCTTTGAACCTGGTCGTGTCCAACCCTTCCACGGCGCCGACAATTAATTCCATATCTGTGTCACGTAAAGAGGTCGCCAATTTAGCGGTGGGTTTCACTCAGCAATTCACGGCTACCGCAATATCCTCCAAACCTTCAGTTACAGATATAACCTCTCAAGCAACTTGGTCTAGTTCTGACCAAAGTGTTGCGACCGTTTCTTCGACCGGCATTGTTACCGGCATTGCGCCCGGACCAACGAACATTACTGCATTTTATGCAGGTGTTACCAGCGCCCCTATCAGTATCACAGTGATATCAAAGTAGCAGGCTTTTTTACGGCCTAAATAACATCAATAGGCGTAATCTGATCTATTGTTATATAATTACAGGTAGATTTTGACGCAAGGTCAAACAATAAACTCATTATCGCTATATTTTGTTTCTTATCAAAAACAGGTAAAATAAAAAATAGAGAAGAGTAAATAATTACCATGGAAAGAAAACCGGTGCGATTTATCAGTTTATGTCTGGCTGTAATTTCGACAGTGGTTTTAACGTTAGGTATGACAGCATGTTCGTTAAACTCGACGACTACTCCGGCACCTAAATTATCATCCATTGCTCTACAGCCGGCTTCTCCGTCTGATTTATCAGTGGGAACAACAATGCATTTTTTTGCCTACGGAACGTATTCCGACAACGCTGTAACGAACATTACTTCGCATGTAACTTGGAATAGCGATAACAGCAATATCGCTTATATCGATGTCTCCGGTTTAGTCACCGGTGAAGCAGCCGGACAAGCCAATATTACGGCAACCCTGGACGGAATCACCAGCCCTGCGGTAAGCTTGCCGGTGATAATTTCTGCCGCAACTCCTGCGTCAACGACGCCTGGGCCGGCATTAATTTCTATTGCCATCACACAACCGTCAACACTTTCGATTAATCTGATATTGGCTTACCAAAAAACTCAACAGTTTGTAGCCACCGGAAGTTATTCGGACGGGTCGAAGAAAGAGATTACTACGCTGGTAACTTGGACCAGCTCCGCTTCAAATATCGCTAGTATTACCTCTGCGGGACTAACCACTGGAATCGCAGTGGGCACTACATTGATTACCGCTTCGATGCCTGGGTTTATCAGTAATCGTGTAACAGTAAACGTAACTGCTAACTAACGGCGCGTATTACCTGATCGCTGCATCGGTCATTTTCAAACTAAAAGTAAAAGCACCGGTTGAACTATTATCAAACTGTTCCGGGTAAGGCGAATAAGTCGTGGCTGAGACCATATTTTGCTGGGGATAAAACTTATATAATCTTATCATCTATCGCCACCGTTTGAATCGTTTTGGCTGTCAAAGAGTAAGTTCTCCACACTATTCCCATGTTCCGCAACTACCGATGCATCATAAGCACCGTGAATATGCCCGCAAATTACCGCCACTATATTGTCGTTAGGATATACAATATTTTCCCATATTTCGATACCGGAAACGTTGGATGAATCGGTATAGTCGCCAATTGTGTTTATATCCGTGGGTTATTACGATAGCCTTATTTACTATAATATTTCAGGACGCTGTTATCCCAATTGTAGAGATTAACCTTTACCAGAGCCTTAGGGGTAGAGGCTAAATTGTTCATCACACGTCAGAAAAATCGAGTTTGTGAAATTTGGGGCGCAGCTAATTGATGTGATACAGTTTTAGCGCGTTGCCTTTATTTCTCTATCGTAATCCGGGCACGAATGCGAATAACATCGTTATAATAATGATGATAGCGATTAAAACATACATTATATTAACCGCAGTTTTAGAAGGTTTCATTTAATCAAATACCTGTTTTATAAAAAAGTAGTAATTATATACCGGAAATCATTTTGTTCAGGTTGATTTTAACACTATTTTTAGATTCAATCAATGCGGCATTTACTCCGTGCACGCTGCAAAGAAGTTTGAAAACTGCGGTTTGTATAGAAAGTAATATGTTATGTTGCTGTTCTTTTGTTATTCCGTGATATTGATAAATCAAATGAGAATAGAATATAATCAAATGCGTTTACCTGTCGTATTCAATAATTAAACGGTAATTCTTGAATATTTGTATATCCCTAAGCGGCAAATTATCCGAAACAAGTATCAAAAGGGAAAAAGATGAAGAAATTATTATTAGCACTTCTGGTAATAATCATGGTTATTCTATTTATTCCTGCACAGGTTTTGGCAGATACTGGAACTTATAAAATTGATAATTACACTGTGACCCTGACTCCGCAATCGGATGGCAGTGTTGATATCAGTTATTATCAGCAGTGGACTGTTTTATCCGGCAATATTCCCTGGATTACAGTCGGGCTGCCAAATACGTCTTATACTGTAACCGGCAGCGGCGACAATGTCGGTAATATCAGGGACGACAGCGGCCTCAGGTTGGGATGGCGTTTATATCGGCTTGGACCGCACTTATTATGCCAATCAAAGTTTCACCATATCTTTCACGGTTAATGATCGGGGCTTATTAACGGAATCAACCGGCAGCTGGGGTATCAATTTCACCCCCGGTTGGTATGACAACGCAGTTATCTCTGTAATGGATATCAATCTGGATTCTCCCATCAGTCCGTCTGAATATACGTTTAATCCCCCGCCGACAAATATCATTGGGAGTACCGTTACATGGGAAAAGACGAATTTGCCTGGAGGCCATCAGTTTAATGTCTCTTTTAGTTCAACCGACGGAAGTTTTATACTGGCAGGCGCCGTCCCCATACAAACCACAAATATTACTTCCATCGCTACGAACAACGATGTAAATGGTACGTTCATTTTCTTTATCATCGTTATAGTGGTAATTTTCTTAATAATCGTGATTCGCGCAGTGGTAAAACAGAATAAGGCCAGAGCGGCATATGCTTCTCCTGAAGTTTCCCCTATTGGTAATAAAAAATATTTGGGCTCTTCGGCATCATTGGAAGATCAAAAGAAGGAACTTGAAGAAAATAAAGATAAGGTTAATGAATACATCATCAGCGAAAAAGATAAAATTCCTGATGACGAAAAAACAAAACAGATAACCGATTATGCCGAACAACACAATTTATCTTTAAATGGCGATAATTATATGGATAACTATGGGCACACCTACAACAATAATTTGCTCTGGATGCTTATTATGATGAATTCGATGCATACTTCACAATCCTTCGGGACATTAGCCAATAAAAGCCTCACCGGCAGAATATATCAAAGGCCCGGTGTTTCCAATCCTCCCACTTTCCATGTCCCTCCCCCATCGTGCCATTGCGCTTGCGTCGCATGTGCTTGTGCATGTGCTTGCGCCTGTGCCGGCGGACATGCAGCCGGCTGCACGATAAAACTTAAAAATATAAAGACAAGGAATTCAGATGATTAAACATGTTACTCTTCCGGATTTAAGGCTGCACTTAAGAGAAGTCAAAGACGGTTCGATATTGTGGATTAACGGCAATCAGGCAGTTCATCTGAACCCGGTTGCCACTTCGTTTATTATTGCCTTTATTGAAGCGATGAATAAAAGCGGCAATAATACAGATTTTCTACCAGATAAAATAAAAACCGGGATAATATCAAAACTGCGCAAGAAATATTCAATGCCCAAAGATGTTTTAATTCAAGATTTCGACAAAGTCTACGGGCAGATTATCGCAATCGGCAAAGGCGATGCTTGCGTTTTTAATGAAGGTTCTCAAATTAAAGATTTAACCGCTATCTGGGAAATTGCACCTGCTAGGGCCGATTTAGCATTAACTTATCATTGTAATGATAAATGTTCTTTTTGTTATGTAGGCGATAGAAAAATTGAAGAAATAAGTACCGAAAACTGGAAAAAGATACTTAACGAATTATGGAAAATCGGAATTCCCAGCGTTATTTTCACTGGAGGAGAACCGACCTTAAGAACAGACCTTGTGGAACTTGTCGGCAGTGCTAAAGAATTTGTTACCGGGTTGATAACCAACGGCAGAAATCTCAGTCCGGAACTATGCCGCGAGCTATACAAAGCCCAATTGGATTATGTTCAGGTCAGTATCGAATCGGCTGACAATAATATTCACGATAAGATGGTTGGTGTTCAAGGAGCCTGGCAGGAAACCGTGTCCGGAATCAAAAATGCTCTTGATAACAAGATAATCGTGACCACTAATACAACTTTGACAAGCCTGAATATTTCCGGTTTCAAAGACACGATTAAACTGATACGTTCTTTAGGTGTGACCAATATTGCTTGCAACAGCCTCATTTGCAGCGGAGCCGGATGCATGGCGATCAAAGATTTTGGATTGAACGAAGAAGAATTGAAAGCAGCTCTTATCGACGCAAAAGAATACGCGAAAACCATTGGAATTGACTTACAGTGGTATTCGCCGACCTGCTATCTTCGTCTCAACCCGATAGATTTAGGTTTTGGAATTAAGAGTTGCTCAGCGGCCAAATATAATGTTACTATCGAACCAAACGGGGACGTCATCCCCTGTCAGTCATGGTTTGAACAGAAAATGGGCAACATCCTGAAAGACAGTTGGGCTGCGATTTGGGATGGGGCTTATGCCAAAAGCATCCGGGATGGCAAGTTTATTCCTGAAAATTGCACCGATTGCGAATTTTTACCGACCTGTAACGGCGCCTGTCACCTGAGCAGACCATCTACAGAAATCCGTTCAACTTAAATCTTAACCGTCAGTATTGTTGTAAATTTTAATACCGCGATGACTATCAGTTGCTAATTGCGGAAAAGTAATAACTGATTTTTCAAATAAAGAGATCGATAATGGCAAAAATCGTCTTAATTGGCGCCGGCAGTCATGGTTTCTCAAGGAATCTCATTACGGATATACTATCGTACCCCGAACTAAGGGACGCCACCATCACTTTAATGGACATTGACGAAAAATCTTTGGAACTCATCGCCGCTTTCGCTCGGATACTTCTGGAGCAGGAGGGATTCAAAACACGGATAGAGTCAACAACAAATCGTCGTGAAGCATTGGCCGGAGCAAATTATGTCTTCACTACCGTTAGGGTTGGTGGGCAGCAGGCATATCAGGCTGACCTGGCGGTTACCTCAAAATATGAGCTTAATACCGGTACCAGTATCTGTCCGATAGGCGTTTTCCTGGGCACACGTCAGGTACCGGTTATTCTGGACATTTGCCGTGAAATGGAAGAACTCTGCCCGGATGCCTGGCTGATTGATTATTCGAACCCGATGGCCATTATCACCTGGGCCATACATGATTATACGAAGATAAAAAGTATCGGTTTATGCCACAGTGTTCAAGGTACTGCTCCCACGCTCGCCAAATACATCGGCGCGCCGTTTGAGGAAGTATCCTACTGGGTAGCCGGGATAAACCATATGTCCTGGTTTTTGGAATTTAAGTGGCGCGGGGAAGATGCCTATCCACTCCTGAGGGAAAAGTTAAAAGATCCCGCGGTATATTCAGCGCCTAATGCTCAATGGGACGGTCCGGATATCGTTCGCGCTGAGGTTTTTAAAGCCTTTGGATACTATGTCACTGAGTCCAGCACGATTATGGCGGAGTTTGTCCCTTACTTCAGAAAAAGGAACAGACCTGAACTAAATGAAATATTTAAGCTGCACGGAGTTAACTCCAAAGCTACGATACAATCGCAAAGCGAGAGGGATAAAGAGCTGGCGCAACAGATTAGTGACGGCTTTAAATTCCCGACAAAACGCAGCGGTGAGTACGCTATAAGGATAGTCCATGCCATTGAAACCGGGGAACCTTTACGCATCAATTCTAACGTCATGAACAAAGGGTTGATCACCAATCTTCCGCAAGGATGTTGTGTTGAGGTCCCCTGTTTAGTTGACAAAGAAGGTATTCACCCGTGTTACGTTGGTGACCTGCCCCCGCAGCTTGCTGCTCTGAACAGGACAAATATTAATTGCCAGGAATTGGCAGTAAGAGGGATTGTTGAGAAGGATAAAACTAAAATCTTTCAATCTCTGTTGCTTGATCCGCTAACCGGCAGTCTGCTAACCATCGATGAAACCCGTCAGATGGTCGATGAAATGTTCGCAGCCGGTAAAAATTACTTAAAAGGTTATAAATAACGGGATTGAATTAAGCGGCTCGGCATGTTAAGTTTCTATCTGGGGCGTTTCTGGATTGAGCGACAATTGGACGAATCCATGGCGGGTCAATATCTTTCTCCGTATTTTTAATGTTAAACTTTACAGGGTGCGGGAGTTTAGATCTCCCACACCCTTTTTTGATTTGATTGCTGTGTTGTTATTAATTAGTTGTGATGCAGCGCCTGGCCGTTATAAGTAATTGAGTTTACTTCTGCTTCTGCAATAGTGACGGCTGATGCCGGCAACTGTGGATAAGTCAACGCATTGTTATTTGTTTGCGCACGTGTCAGAATCCACCATAATAGATTGACCAGTTCTTGCCCTTTGACCTGATTCGTTTGATTTTGATATACCAGTAACCATGTAAATCCAACAATCGGATAGGCAGTCGGATTACTGGAATTTGTTATCATTACCAGCATATTGGCCGGTAAAGTTACACCGTCTGCTGCGGCGCTGGCTGAAGCCACCGATGGAGCGATGTAATTACCTGAGGAGTTTTGCATCAGAGCCACGGGAATATTGTTTTGAACCGCGTAAGCCAACTCGATATAGCCGATAGACCCCCCGATTTGTTGCACATCTGCAGCTACTCCTGCTGTCCCCGAACCCCCAACATCACCGGGCCAGTTCACGCTGGTAGCAGTTCCTACTTGAGTCGACCACTGCTGGCTGACCTGGGAGAGGTAATTGGTAAAAATGTAACTGGTTCCCGAGGAATCGGAACGGTGCACCACCGCGATACCTGCATGCGGTAAATTGATGCCGGGATTAAGAGCAACAATTGCCGGGTCATCCCAATATGTTATCGTTTTTAGATATATGTTCGCCAACACGGTACCATTGAGTTTAAGTTGCTGTCCCGCTCCTAAAGTCACCAGGTTATAAGCTATCGCTACCGCTCCCATCGTTGTAGGGATGGTGAGCAAGGGACCATTAGCAGCTTGTGCGGCCGCAACCTGTGCGCTCGTCATGATCGCGTCACTGGCGCCGAAGTCTACGGTATTATTAGTAATTGCGGTGATACCGGCGCCGGAACCAACTGCCTGATAGTTGACCTGTACACCGGTAAGTGATGCATAAATGGAAAACCATTGAGTGTATAACGGAGCCGGGAAAGTACCTCCTGCACCGTTAAGTGCTACAACCGGGGTTGAAGCCGTAGTGGTCGGCGCAGGTGTTGTTGTGGTTGTAGCAGTAGTTTTAGTAGATGTTGAAGTTGTTGTGTTAGATGGCGTTATGTCAGTAGTAGTGGTAGCTGAAGTTGTAGAGGTTGATGTTGTTTGGGTTGTGGACGTGGGCTGGGTTGTAGTCTCATTGGTAGTCACCGCGCTGCTGCAAGCTGTGAAAATAATAGCGGTGACCAATAGTAATGATGTTAGTCCGATGACCAATTTTTTGTTAAATCTGTTTAACAATTTTCTTTTCTCCTTTCTCTTATTCACCTTCATTATGAGAGCCTATTTTTAAGGAGACATTAAGGTAATGTTAAGAGCGTGTTAATTTTTAATAATTGGCATTCAAAAATTATTTATTGTTGTTCGAAATTGAGAGAATGCAAAAAATAAGATCAGATTGGGGGGTTGTTGTCAAACAATGCTTCACTGTTATGTAAAGTATTACAAAGTAACGGTTTACTGCGAAAGACAAAGTGTTTATTTCAAGTAAAAACTGAGAACCAACATTGTATTAAAGTGTCTGGCCGAACTGGTTAATCATCAGAATCATTTCATTCAGCCGGCCGGCACTCTTCTTATTATAATTGAAAATGATCCTTGGTTTTGTAGCCAACTCCGGCTCATCCGCTTCTTCGGGCAATGCCGGTGTTTTGAATATTTTACCGAATTTGATCAGGTCCGCGAATTTTTCATTTAGTATTGCTAGATGTTTTTCTGTTAGCTCTTTTTGCAACCTTATCACTAATCTGCTGTACACCTGCCGCATAGAATGGTAGGTTGAATAATAAGATTCAATCCAGTCCGCTGCTTCTTCCGGTGTATGCAATATTTTGTAAAAAGAAAGGTCTTCCCGGTCGATAAATCCTCTGTCTAATAACTGCTGCCGGATAAATTTATCCCAGGTTTCCCAATATGCTTCCCCGGGCAGTTCCATCAGGACCACCGGCATCGGGGGAGCTTTTCCTGTCTGCAATAATGTCAATACCTCGAACCCTTCGTCCTGTGTCCCGAAACCTCCGGGAAATAAAGCGATAGCATCTGCTTCCATCACAAAAAACACTTTTCGTGTAAAAAAATACTTGAATGTAACCAATTTGGGGTCATCCTGAATTACCTTAGCCGGAGCCTGTTCCGATGGAAGGAGAATATTAACGCCGAAACTGTTTTCCGGCTTCGCCCCTTCGATACCGGCGCGCATGATACCATCCGCGGCGCCCGTGATTGCCATGATTTTTTTCGCGGCCATCACTTGCCCAAATTTTACGGCAAGTTGATAATATGGATTAGTTTCGGCTACACGTGCAGAACCAAAGATTGATACTTTGCGCACAGACCGGTACGGCTTGAAAACATGCGCGGCATGCTGGAACTCAGCTATCACCCGGTCGATCATTTTCAGGTCGAGAATATCCAGATTCTGACAACTGAGTGCATTCATCACAATGTTTTTATTAAGATGAGAACGCAGGTCTTTGCCATCGCCGGTCAAGATTTCCTGCGCCGCCTGAACGGCTTGCTCCGTTATATTTTCGGCGATTTCATCGGTTATTGGTTTATCCTTATTGTTCATCATTTATTGATATTCTACCACTTCCTGCATCGGAAATATTTCTTATTTTATTTTCCTGTTCTTCTTAGTAATTGGAAGAACCGATCTCTTCCATTTTGCCTGTCACGATATACACAACTCTTTCACAAATATTGGTAACTCTGTCGGCAGCCCGTTCCAGATTATGGGCTGTCCACATCAGTCGGGTAGCACGTGTAATCGTTTTCGGGTCTTCGGCCATAATGTTTAACAGTTCCCTGAATATCTGGTCGTACAGATTGTCAATCTCGTCATCTTCTCTGGCGATTTTCTTAGCAGCCTCAGCATCCCTGTTGGTAAAAGCTTGCAGACAGCGGTCAAGCATATCTACCGTTTTTTCTGCCATCAGGGGAATATCAACCAAAGGCTTTAACAGCGGCTCATTGCCGATTAAGATTACGATGCGGGCAATACCTACGGCGTAATCACCGATTCGTTCTATTTCGGTAGTGATATTAAGGATGGCGGTAATGGTGCGAAGGTCAGTTGCCATCGGCTGCTGCGTCGCAATGAGTTCAATGCATTGCTCTTCAATCTCGAATCTTTTATTATTTACCTTTTGGTCTTCCGCTATTATCTGATTGGCCAACTCAATGTTTCGGTTTTTAAGCGCCTCAACCGAACGAACGAGAGCTTTGCTCACCATGCTTCCCATGACCATAATTTCATATTGTATTTCTCGCAACTTCTTATGATAAGCTCCCCTCATTTCCATGTATCTTCTCCTTCGCAGAATTATCCGAATCGGCCGGTTATATAGTCTTCGGTGCGTTTATCTTTAGGATTAGTAAATAATTGAGAGGTTTTCCCGTATTCTATCAATATTCCTGCCCGGTCCTGGTCTGCCAGGAAGAATCCGGCCATATCGGATACACGAGCCGCCTGCTGCATATTGTGTGTCACAATGACGATGGAATATTGCGTCACCAGGCTTCTCATCAAATCTTCGATTTTAAGGGTTGATGCTGGGTCCAGCGCACTGCAGGGCTCATCCAGCAGTATTATCTCCGGCTGTACCGCAATGGCTCGCGCAATACATAACCGCTGCTGCTGTCCGCCGGAAAGTGACGCCCCTGATTGATGCAGTTTATCTTTCACCTCATCCCAGAGCGCGGCCTGACGCAGACTGCGTTCGACAACTTCTTCCAGTTCCCATCGCCTGCTCCAGAACTGTGTCAGTTTTAGACCCGCAGCTACATTATCAAACACCGACATTGTCGGAAATGGCGCCGGTTTCTGGAATACCATGCCGATTCTGCGCCGGATGACCACCGGGTCGGCGTCTCTGGCATAAATATCTTTGCCGTCCAGCATAATGCATCCTTCTGTCCTTCCTCCGTGGGAAACTTCGTGCATCCGGTTCAGGCAGCGGATAAATGTGGATTTTCCGCAGCCGGAGGGTCCGATGATTGACATGATTGCATTAGAACGGATGCTCATGCTGATGTTTTTAATCGCCAGTGTTTTCCCATACCAGGCACTAAGATTCTGGACTTCCAGG
>Ga0182010_10001102_pt1 | contig 14543 bp, 11 predicted proteins | sample 611E1MmetaG_FD_120488 | JGI IMG/M metagenome (GOLD analysis project Ga0182010, IMG submission 120488) | Permafrost microbial communities from Stordalen Mire, Sweden - 611E1M metaG | ecosystem: Environmental > Terrestrial > Soil > Wetlands > Permafrost | place: Sweden: Stordalen | collected...
AAAACCAATATCGCCACCGACAAAATGGGCGATATGGGCCTCCTGGAAGTAGCCAAATTATACTTTGCCCAGGTCGGCATCGACATGGAAATCCGTAAAATGGAGACTGATGACTGGATCCACGATGTGAAAAAAGGCCATAAGCACGACCAGATATCGCACCGCACCGGACAGGGTCAACTGGGCCAGGACATGGAACCGCTGCGGCAGCTGAACCCGCTGCTGGCAGATTATATTAGTAACTTCTCCAGGATCATCGATCCGGCTGCCGGGGAATTTTATTACAAATGTTTAAAAACCAATACTATCGACGAAATGAAAAAGGTCTTGCGCGACGCCAACGAATACTGCGCGCGGCAACACTTTTTGATCTCGTTGTTGCATCCCATGAAATATTACCCCTATCAACCGTGGCTGAATGGCTTCAACGGGCAGTTTTTTTCCATCGCCACCGGCACCGGCGGTCCGGCGCTCCTTTATTTCTATCCGGCAAGGTTCTGGATCGACCGGAAATTGAAAAAGGCAATGGGGCATTAAAACAAGTTCGATTTTCTTACAGGTGTAAGCAGGAAATCTTCATCTCCTTCTCTTTTTGAGACCGCCGATTTAGTGCCCTTTTTCATTCATTTCGATGCAACGAATCATTTCTACTGTAGAATAGAGACAACTCATATAGAGGAGGTTGTCCATACTAAAATCCAGGTCAGTTCAGGAATCATTCTGCAGCTGCGGCAGGGAGAACTTCATCCCTCAACCTCATGGACGATGATTTAAGTATGGTTCCTTAAAAACTTTATTAATAATTAATTATAATAATAGTGGTTTTTCAATTCACGACGTTGATCGCAAAGCTGAGTAATATTTATCTTTTTAGCTAGGTATTTGAGGTAATAATGGTAGAAAAGTTTCTATTTCAAACATTACTCATAGTCTTTATGTGCGTGATGTTATCAATGGGTATTATTTTTTTATTCCTAGGCCGTAAATTAATTTCATGGTCTATAAAAATTTCCTTGATGCTTGATCAAATATTGGGCACAAACCTGATTGATGTAGATAATATTTCGCATGTTAGTAGACCGTGGTTGGATAGAAGTATGATTTGGTTTTGGAGGTTTTGCGGGCTTCTCGCAGTTGTAGGAGTGATTGCCGGCTTATATGAAATAATTAGCAGTTATGATAACGAATATCTATTTGTATTTATATTTTGGTTAGGGATTATTTATGGAATAATTGCGTTGACACTTGCAAAACGTTTGATTTATTGGCAACTTTCAATGTCAATGATATTGATTAGTCGTATTCTCCGTTTAAAGAAAACTAAAAACATCCCATCTTTCTCTGAAATTCAAATAAATGAATTACCTATTCGTTTACAACGGGTTTGGGGGATAGTTGCAATAATAATTTCTCTGGTAGCAGCTTGGATTATTTTTACGTGATGAAGAAAGCGTCTGCTCTTGTCGCTTCGTCAGATTGACCAGCCTCCCGATCATGGTTGTATCAAATAGAGCCTCTAAACCTGGCATGAGGCAATGTAAACAATAAAAGAAAAAACACCCGGCCCGGGGAAGGTCCGAGTGCTTCTTCTTTGGTGTGAAGAGATGTTCAATTTCTTCATTTTTAAGTTTATAATGCGATCAAAAATAAGACAATCACCCGATTGAACTATTATGGTATTGCATGAATGGGGTAAGTTGGGCAATAGGACTTGAAATTAACGGCCGTAACTGGTCTGTAGAAATTAGAGTCAAACGCCCCATCCTGACAATTTTCCGTTACTGCAATATAGATTTCAATTCTGCAACCACGATGCTTTGGTACGAATTTCATCGTTTAGCCTCCCCTGCTATCGCTTCCAACTGCTCTGTTGTTAAATCAGCAGCCCTGGTTTTATAGTTGGAGACCGCAATCGGAGGTACTTCCGTAAACCGCAAATGTATGTATTTTGCAGAGCCGTGCGAAGTAAATACAGGAATTATGCGGAGTAAACGCCGAGAGTACATGCGGGCTGCGGGGTGTTTGTCATTTATTATTTTGAACTTATTTGGAACTTGCTCTTTAAATTGACCGTATCTGCGCTTCAAAGCAGCACAGTATCCGTTGTATAATAAAAAGCAGGGGATAAGATCGCCTTCCGGATACTATGCTATTAATTCCTGGCAGGCGAGATTATTATTAAAAAAATTTACATATTCGTTGTCGAATATGTGCCATCGGATACTTGGAACAAACAGACTGGTCGATACCAGGCAACTTGCCTATGAAAATAATAATGCGGAAGGAGAAAGAAATGGCTGGCGGTTATATGGGAAAAATGCTGTTCGTTGATCTGTCCACCGGCGAGATGCACGAAGAACCACTCGAAGAAAAAATGGCCCGCGAATATATCGGCGGCTACGGCATCGGTGCGCGTATTGTTTACAGCCGTCAGAAAGCCGGTGTGGATGCGCTAGGGCCGGAAAATATCCTTGGTTTTGTTGGCGGCCCCATGACGGGGCTAACCTTACCGGGCGCTGCCCGTTATACGGTCTTCGCCAAATCGCCACTGACCGGCTGTTGGGGTGACGCCAATTCCGGCGGCTACTTCGGCCCCTACATGAAAAGAGCCGGTTTTGACGGCGTATTTTTTACCGGTATTTCATCCAAACCGGTTTACCTGTTGATCGACAACGGTAAAGCGGAACTGAAAGACGCAGCTCATCTCTGGGGTAAAGATACCTACGAAACGGAAGATATGCTGGCCGCGGAATACGGTAGGGATTCTGCCGCCGCCGTCATCGGTCCGGCGGGAGAGCTGTTATCCCTGGTGGCCAGCGTCATGACCGACCGCGGCAGCGCAGCCGGACGTTGCGGTCTGGGCGCCGTGATGGGTTCGAAAAAATTGAAAGCGGTGGTCGCCCGCGGCAATACGGAAATTCCCGTCGCCGATAAAGCGACCCTCGATAATATCCGTAATGAAATGCTTAAACTCTACCGCATCGTCGGGCCTATCGGTATCTCGCCATGGGAAAAACACCATAAATACGGCACCAGTTTTACAAATTTTGCTTCCGCCTATAGCGGCGATAGTCCGGTCAAAAACTGGGGTGGTGTCGGCGTTGTCGATTTTCCCGACCGCCAGGGTCTGCACCATGATGTCTTCGCCACACGGGTTGATAAAGGTCATGCCTGCTACCGCTGCGCCCTGGCCTGCAAAGCCGTTTTAAAGGCCGGCGAAGGTGAGTACAAATACGCGGCGGGCTGCCGCCGGCCGGAATATGAAACCGCGGCCTCCTTCGGTACTAATATTCTCAACGGCCATACAGATTCCATTAATATGGTCAACGATATCTGCAACCGTGCCGGACTCGATACGATTTCCGGCGGCGCGATCATCGCGTTTGCCACCGAACTGTACGAAAACGGGATCATCACCAAAGCGGATACCGACGGCATCGAACTCAAGTGGGGCAACCACCAGGCAATCGTCGCCATGACGGAAAAAATGGCCAAAAGGGAAGGCCTCGGCAACATCCTGGCAGACGGCGTGAAAAGAGCCGCGGAAAAGATCGGCAAGGGCGCGGAGCAATACGCCATCCACATCGGTGGTCAGGAAGTGGCTTTCCACGACCCGAAGCTGCTCAGTACCGGGCCACGCTCGTTTACAGCAGCGCGTTACATAGACGATACCCCCGGTCGGCACAGTTCTCTATTCGGTCCGCTAAGTTTTATCGATCACCATTTCCTGAATATGGTCGGCCTTTGCGTGATGGGCCGCTGGCCGGAAAAAGAGTCTCGCATGGTGGGAGTGTTTAATGCTGTTACCGGTTGGAACTTCACCTGGGAAGACATGCAAAAAGCCGGAGAGCGCACAGCCAACCTCAGACATGCATTCAACTTGCGCGAAGGCATTAATATCCTGAAATTCCCGATTCCTCCGCGAGTGTTGGGTAAACCGCCGCAAACCGCCGGTCCGCTGGCCGGAGTGACTGTTGACTGGGATGCGCAGGTCTACTGGAGTCTGGGCGCATTGGACTGGGACCGCCATACCTCCAAACCGAGTAAGGCCAAACTGCTTTCGCTCGGGCTGGACGATGTCGCCAAGGATTTATATCCCTAGAAATAGCTGATTTGCGCGGCTATTATCACCGCAGTCGGAATCTGCGCGAATATTAAATAAAAAAGGAAAACGTAAAAATGGGTAGAAAAGTAAACATCCTCAGGAAACTCTTGAATGAAGGCAAACCAAGTTTCGGCACGCACGTTGTCACCCCCTGGATGGGAGCATTCGAAATTGTGGGGAATTCCGGTGTTTTTGATTACATCGAATATATCTCCGAATATTCTCCCTGGACGCTGCCACTGTTAGACGATATAGGCCGCACGATGGAACTCTTCCCGAACATGGCCGTCATGCTGAAAATAGATGAGCAATCGAGAAGCATTATTACTTCCCGGGCGCTGGATTCCGGTTTCCAGAGCTGCCTCTTCGCCGATGTCCGCACCGCGGATGATGTCAAAGAATGCATTCGTCTGGTGCGGGCCGAATCACCCGAGATCGGCGGCGTCCACGGCACCAGCGGCCGGCGTCATTCCGGCGGCTACGGCGGCGCGCGCGGCGGTTCCGCCACCGTGGATTGGGTCAAAGAAATGAACGATGTCGTCATCGTGGTCATGATCGAGAAAAAGGAAGCCCTGAAAAACCTGGATGAAATCCTCTCGGTCAAAGGCGTCGACATGGTGCAATTCGGCCCCAGCGATTTCTCCATCAGCATCGGCAAAGCTGGACAGGTCATGAGTCCCGAAACACAGGAAGCCGAGAAGGTGATGATCAAAGCTGCAAGAAACAAAGGCATTCAGGTCCGTAGCGAAATGGGCAGACCGGAAGAAGTCAAAGGCTTGATCGAGTCGGGTGTCCGCCATTTCTGCATTGGCACCGATACCATGATTTTGTCCGAATGGTGCAAAGCTCAGGAAAAAGCAGGCGTCAAGAATCTGCTGGCTGGATTATAGTTTTCCTACAAAATAACCAATTAGGTTAGAAGGCAGGGATTTCCTCCCTGCCTTCTTTTTTCAAGTTGGTTCAATTTTCCCGGTGATGCATGGTGGGTACCCGGAGTAATTAAAAAAAGAGGCTGGGATTATTTCAAAACCCAGCCTCATTAATGGTTCAAATTTTCTCGAATTTACTTAGGCTTGTTTTCCCCGGCCTTCTTCTCATTGAATGCATTCATCGCATTCTGGTTGTCCTTGGTCTCCCGGCACATCTGTCCCGCCCAGGCTTCCCAGTCATAATGATGTCCAACATCATCGATCATGCTCCGGTAAACCAGCCGCTTGGTCAATGCTAAAGCGATCAGCGGATACTGGGCCATCTGCGCCGCCAGTTCATTCGCGGCTTTCATCAATTCTTCCCCGGGCACAACCTTGCTGACCAGCCCGGCCTGTTTCGCCTCTTCCCCAACCAAAATCTTGCCGGTAAGGAGGAACTCCAGGGCTCCGGCGGTGCCCATAATGCGCGGCAGCCAGTACGACATGGCATTATCGGGACTTGCGCCAAGCTTAATGAAGGCTGCGCCCAATTTCGCTTTGTCTGAGGCAAGCCTGATATCGCAGCTCAAAGCCAGCGATAACCCGGCCCCGACACATGCTCCGTTAATGGCACAGATTGTCGGTTTATCGATCTTGAAAAAAGACGGTCTCGGCGGCCCGGCCAGTTTTTCGTAAATCGTCGGCGGTGCTTTCGGCGCACCGGCAAATTCCGTCAGGTCGGCACCTGCGCAGAATCCGCGCCCGGCGCCGGTCAAAATAACCACTTTTATGGAATCGTCTTTATTGACATCATCCATCGCCATGAACAGGCTCTCTCTCATTTTCGAAGACATGGCATTTAATTTATCCGGCGAATTCAAGGTAATGGTGGCAATGCCGTCCTTCTTTTCCAGTAACAAATCAACTAAATTCATCTCAATACTCCTTTCTTACTTTTCAAATATGCGAGTTGACGTCAGTTGACGTCAATAAATTACTTTCTGTTCGACCAATTTTGCCATCTCGGCATCGGACATCCCCAGCAGTTCCTGAAATACATAGCTGTTATGCTGCCCGAACAACGGCGCCGTTGGGTTCTGCGCTGTTAAAGCCGATTTCCAGGGAGCCCGCCAGGTCAGTACCTTGCCACCCTCCAGGTGGTCTTTCTCAATCAAAGCGCCGCGGTCTTTGACATGCGGGTCGTTATACATTTCCTTTGTGCTGAAAGAGACACCGGCAGCTACCCCCGCCTTTTGCAGCAGGTGCATTACATCGTAGTGAGTAAAATCCTTGGTCCAGCTGCCCACCAATTTGTTCAATTCGTCCTGATTTTGCCAGCGGCTGTACTGGTCGGCGAATTTCTCATCTTTGCTCCACTCAGGATTGCCCATAACCTTGCACATCGCTTTCCATTCCTCATTGGTGCCAACGGCGATCGCTACCCATTTGTCGCGACCCTTGCAAGGATAACAACTGTGCGGCGCCATAATAGCATCGCGGTTGCCCATGCGCGGACGGATCCTGCCGTTCATTGAATACTCCATGATCACTTCCGGCAGGAAAGTGGTGATCGCTTCACTTTGAGCAACATCGATATGCTGGCCTTTACCCGTTTTGCGATGGTGAAAAATCGCGCCGACAACACAAAGCGCGCCGTACATGCCGCCGGTCGGGTCGGCCAGAAAAATGGATGGCGTTGCCGGTTCTCCGCCCAGATAACCGAATGAAGCGGCTAATCCCCCTACGGCTTCTACCGTAGAGGCATAAGAGATGTAGTTTTTATCCGGGCCGGTACTGCCGAAGCCCGGCTCCGAGACCATGATAATATCCGGTTTGATCTGTTTTAAAGTGTCATAACCCAGGCCGAAACCCGGCATGGCGCGGGGAGACAAATTTTCTATTATAACATCGCTGATTTTCACCAGTTTTTTAAAAATTTCTACTGCTTCCGGTTGTTTCATATTGAGGGTGCAGCTCTTGACGCCGTTATTATAAGCATTGAAATGGGATTCTTTGTTTAGTCCTTCTTTACCGCGCCGGTATAGTTCGAGTTTTGTGCTGGATTCGATCTTGATTACTTCGGCGCCCATATCAGACAATAAATGGCCCGTCCAGGCGCCGGCCCAAACCTGCGTCAACGCGATAACACGCACACCTTTAAGAAATACTTCGCTCATAGTAACCGCCTTTTTTGAAAGTATTAAATAATTACCATCCGGCTTAAATAACGCCGGCTTCCTTTAGTTTGGCCAGATTCTCCCGGGTGTAACCCAATCTCCCGCAATAAATTTCTTCATTATGCTGGCCTAATTGCGGCGCCGCTGCCGGTGTCTCCCGCGGCAGGTCAAAGAAACGATAAGGGACGCCGGGATATTTCAGCTTGCCGTTCTCGGAATGTTCGATATCGACGAAAAATTCCCGCGCAGTCAATTGTCTGTCTGTAAACATGTCTTTAGCCGTATACACCGCGCCGATGGCTGAACCCCTGTCCTGACTGGCGCGGTAGATTTCATCCATTGTGTGATCTTTCAACCAGTCTTCCAATAACGGCTTGAGCGCATCCCAGAACTTGGCTCGCGAAGTATAAGTGGCGAACAACTCGCCGGATGCCCACTCGGGGCTGCCCATTAATTCAATAAAACGCTGCCACTGGACTTCTTCCATGTTCGCGTGGTGGATATAACCGTCCTTACATTTCAGGATATGCGCAGGCGCCCTGTCCAGTACATCCGTGCGGTAGCAAACCTGTTTGTAGTAATAATATCGCAACATCGCGTGCAGGTTCTGCATGATGCTTTCCTGTTCCGCCACATCGAGGTAAGTTCCGTGACCGGTCATCGTTTGATTAATCGCTGCGCCGATAGTACCTACCGCAGCGCCCAAGCCGGTCTGGAAGCTGAAGATATGCCCCGGTAATTTGATCGGCTCCAGACTGACATCGACTTCACGGGCGGAATCAAATCCGACCGCGCCCATACTCTCGTTGATCAACTCCCCGCCTTTATAATCTTTATACGGGCCGGTCTGTCCGAACGGCGTGATCGAAGTCATCACGATGCGCGGATTAATTTCTTTGACGTGTTTGTAATTGAGCTCCAGCACTTTCATTCGTTTCACCGGATTATTCTCAATGAAGACATCGGCTTGTTTTAACAATTCGCTGAATATTTTGTAGCCGGTGGCTGTGCGTGGATTCAGTGTGATCCCCTTTTTGTTCATATTCACGTATTGATACAAACCGCTGCGTTCAAGACCGGGAATGTCACCCAGAAAAGGCTCCTGGCGTCTGGATTCGTCGCCGGTTTCCGGTTCTTCGATCTTGATTACTTCCGCGCCCAGGTCCGCCAGGATCCTGGCGCAGAACGGAGCATCAACAAGCGTTCCGTATTCTAATACTTTTACACCTTCAAGTACCTTATAAAACAAGACTGCCTCCTGAATAGCTGCCGTCGGGGAAAAACCGCTCCTCCGGCAAGACATGCTTCTCTTTTTACTATTATAGGTCGGGCCGGTTACCGCAATCCAATCGTAATGCTAATCACGCTCATATTATGTACCATGATTGGCTTAAATCATCACCGGTATAAACTGGCCATTTTTAAATACTAAGGAAATGCGGGCGCTTCTTTTAAATAATCGATATCCGGCCGTTCGGTTAAAAACGTGCTGGCGAAATCGACATAGGGCTCAAGAAACGGATATTTATCATATTTGGCCCAGGACGGTTTGGTATACTTCGGAGGCGAATCGATTATCGCCTTTTTCCAGCCGTTAAAATCATCGTACCACAACTCACTGAGGCGTACCCACGCGCCGGGCTGCAGCGGATTGCCCTTCGGAATTTGCAATGCAGGCGCACTGACAAATCCGGCCAATCCGGGTTGTTTCAGAACTTCCTTAGCGTGCACATTCAGGAACCAGTCTTCACCTTCTTTGAGCGAGACTCCCTTGGGATACCGGTGAATGCAATACCAGCGCAGTACGGTTCTTTCATCGGCGCTGCGCTTTCCGGCCAGGAATGCATCCGGGTAAGGTTGTTCCACATTAATAGAGACGCGCGGTACTTCCATTTTATCCCATTCCACCGGTTTGTCTGACCACGGAGGCTGCCAGGTGAAGTGGAACATCCCGGCGCCGCCGGGCCGTTCGTCCAGGCTGCGGAACCACGCTTCGATGACGCGCATATTGTAATAACCGTAAGGCACGGCTTCGGGAATTACCGGCAGCGGACGGTAAGCGATGAAGTTAGTCAGCCACGGTTTGTGATTAAAGACAACCTCCGCAGCATGGTAACGCAGGTACCACCGCTCGAACTTGAACATTTCGTTGGGCAAATCTTTGGAGCCTAACATGAAAATGGTTTTAAGCACAACATTCTCCTTCAGTCTTCGTTTTTTGTCAGTTTGCAGGGATTTCCTATGTTAATTCGCTATGAAATAAGCAGCTGATATTTGCAGGTTTTGAAATCAATAATATACCAAGCGCGCTCGGTTGTAAAGATTGCCGTATGTTCGCGTCATTCATATAAGATATGCAGTGTCCGGTATTTTTCTTCCTTCGGCCGTTTATCTTAGGTATGAAGTAAATGTATAAAGACAGTGTCATGGAGGCACGATGGGGGTTAGGTGGGATTTATCCTTGAGATACAGAGGGACTTACACGGCATCCCCCATTTGCCCAGGAAGACAATACGGTTTCAATACTGTATATAGACTAGAAGCGAGTCCGCCTGAGGCGGACTCGCTTCGTTTTCATGAACTATCAGATTGTTAATTTAGTGTCCGAGGCTCTTTTTCAGGCTGGTATCAATCCAGAACCGGGCTGAATAGAAGCCCATCCACAATGCGCCGGTGCCTCCTCCTAATGCTGAGACGGAGAACGCCTGGCCGTTGTATCCTTTCAACCAGGGCTGATAAAGGGCAAACATGTTCGGCGTGCATAAGGTAATCTCCCAATGCTGTGCAGCCATATAAGTGTTACCCTGAACAACCAGCGCTTTGGTATCGGTGACATTGGTCGCGGCTAGCGCTTTCAGATAAAGGGCATCCCAGGCGGGGTCGTTGACATCACACCAGTTGTTGCCAGAGGTTGATTGCCAGCGGCGGAAACCCATCAGCGGCGGGAAAGAGAAACCGATGGAGTTATTATAGGCCAGCTGGTCGTGTTTCTTGGCACGTACCATCGTGTTCCAAGTGGCGAAATCGTAGGTATTAATGGTCATGTCGATGCCGACTGCAGCGTAATAGGATTTGACGATCTGTAATAGATCCAGATCATTGTTATTCGCAGCAACGATATCGGTTTTAAACCCGGTTGGGAAACCGGCATCGGACAGCAGCTGTTTGGCCTTGGTCGGATTGTAAGCATAAGAATCTTTCAGGTCCTGCGGCCACTGGTCGTAGGGATAGGTCCAGCCGGTCATGTACATGGAGGTCATGGTGGAAGGCGTGGCAGGACAGGAACCGGAATAATAAGTTGCGGCAATGGTCGGCAGGTCTAATGCCATCTGCATGGCCTGTCTGACTTTGATGTCGGTAAATGGTTTGACATCATTTTTCGGGTCGATGCTGGGCGTGCCGCCCGGATAGGTTATGGATAAGATTTCCGGATTGGTTTTCTTCACTTGTTGTGCATTTGCCAGATTGATGTTATCCATGACATCGATCTTACCGGTGCGCAACGCGGCCAGCGAGGTAGCGGCATCAGGAATGATGAGCACCTTTAGTTCATCGATGTAAGGAAGCTGGTTTTGCGGGTAGCGCTCGTCATGTCCGAAATAATCCGGATTTTTGACTAATGTCGCGGAAGCGCTGCTGACATAGTCTTTCCAGATGAACGGACCGGAGCCAATGCATTGATGCCAGTCGGTCAATTGCGGATTAGCAGCATTGGTATATGCCTTGATTGTTTCGGGTGATTCAAAGTACTCGTCACTACCACCGCCCTGCAGGGTTTCGGTGATGGACTCTTCGCTGACACCCGCGAATTTGAAAGCAACGGTGTATTTGTCCAGTGCGGTGACAGATTTCATACTCTGCCAGATGGTCGCTGCAGCATAATAGGGACTGGGCGTAGTATAACCGTGGCCCCAACCCATTCTGCGGTCAAAATGAAACACGATGTCATCTGCGACAAGTTCGCGTCCTGTAGAAGGAGCGACATTCTGCCAATGGACACCCTGACGCAAGTGGACAACATAGGTCAGCGGATCGGTAAATTCCCAGCTGGTCCCCAGGCAACCCACTTCATAATCACTCGGGCGGAAGGCTAATTGGTAAGCAAATATCTTGGGATCCAGCGTCCAGTCATCAGCGACCAGCGCGTCTTCCCAGGCATTCATGATACTGGTTTGTCCCGGGTTGTTCCAGTCATCAAAACCGGTGATATTTGTTGCTGAGAACAGGGTCAATGTCCCACCGTATGTCGGCTTGCCCAGTTTGTCCCACCATTTTCCCGTGGTAGAACCGGTAGTAGAAGTCGTCGATGTTTTTGTAGTAGACGAGGGGGAGGTTGTCACGTTAGAAGTAGTGGTGGTATTGCCGGAGGTGGTAGTGGTTGTAGTGCTAGTTGATGTTGACGTTGAGCCGCAAGATGACAATAACAGAGATATTGCCAGTAAACAGCTCAAAATCAAAAAGACCGTTTTTACTCTCATTCTCTCTCCTTTTATTTATTTTGTCCCTTAGTTAAAGTAACTGTCATGGACATGTATACTGCGTGAAAATGTATCACATATCGCATCAATTTGTCAAATAAAAAACAACGTTTCAGGCAGAATTAATGGAATAATATACATATGGAAACTCTTAATGAAACAAATATGAAAAAAGGATGAAAATGGAAGCGGATAACTAAATAAAAATGGAGGCGACGAGCGGATTTGAACCGCTGAATGGGAGTTTTGCAGACTCCTGCCTTGCCACTTGGCTACGTCGCCTCGCTTCTATATTGTAAATGAAGACATTTTCTAATGCAAGCCTAATATAAAAACCCTGATATCTAAACACTAAATCCGAAACAAATACCAATTTCTAATATCAAATCACTCATAATTCATAACTTAATTCTTCCCCCTTTCTTTTTGTTCCAACTTTTAATATAATCATTTTGAATATCGTTAGATTCATATGAATTATGTTAAACTATAGTCAAGTATAATCAACAGCTGGGATCAGAATGGAAAAACAGCTCTCAAATCCGGTTTCATATGAACTCGGCCCTTACCGCCCGCCGAGCGAGGCTTATTCTTTGCTGCTCAGACTGACGCGCAATTGCCCGTGGAACCGCTGCCGCTTTTGTGAGATGTATAAAGGACAGAAATTCGAACTGCGGACGATGGCTGATATTAAGCAGGATATAATCACCGCAGCACAAATAAGGGATGAAATCGCGGAACTGGCGAAAAACGCTTATGCCAAAGACCTGCGTAAAGCCGCGGCAGCCGTATTTAGCAATCCCCCCGATTTCGTCTACCAGAACGTGGCATTATGGCTATATAAAGGCGGGCAAAATGTTTTCTTACAGGATGCGAATAGTCTGGTGATGCCCACCGCCGACCTGGTGGAAGTTTTGAAATTCCTGAAAGAAAAACTGCCAACGGTCAACCGTATCACCAGTTACTGCCGCGCGAAAACCGCCGCGCTGAAAAAGCCGGAGGAATTGCAGGCCGTCCGGGCAGCCGGCCTGACCCGCTTGCACATCGGGCTGGAATCCGGCAGCAATAATATCCTCAAGATGATCGATAAAGGGGTGACAGCCGCCGAGGAAATCGATGGTGGGAAGAAAGTAGTCGCCGCCGGTATTTCGCTCTCGGAATATTATCTGTTGGGGATCGGCGGCAAGGCTTTGTGGCAGGAACAGGCTATCGAAAGCGCCCGCGTTTTAAACGCAATTAATCCCGATTTCATCAGGGTCCGCACACTGAGCATCAACGAGCGGATGCTGATGTGGCAGGATGTGCAAAACGGCGTCTTCGTCCGGACGACCGATGAAGAATTGATCGAAGAGTTAAAGCTCTTCATTCAGAATCTCAACTGCCGCGCCAATTTTGTCAGCGACCACATCAGCAATTTATTACAGGAACTGGAAGGTAATCTTCCTGAAGACAAAGAGAAACTGCTGGCGATCATCGCCCGTTTTCAGGCTCTTACACCCGCGGAACGTCAGGTTTACCGCATCGGACGGCGCGCCAGGTATTATAATGTGCTGGATGACCTTACAGACCCGGGACTGCATCAGGCTGTCGAGCAAATCATTGCAAAACTCAGTAACGGCACTGGTCAGGTCGATGAGCAGGTCGTGTATAAAATGAGAGAGGCAATGTGATGGAAGAGAAGCTAAGCAATCCGGCAGAAGTCAGCATCAACATCATGCGGGTTAACAAACTCACGCTGGGCACGATAGAATCAGCTACCGGTGGATTGATTGCCCACCTCATCACCAACGTACCCGGCGCCTCCGATGTTTTTCATGGCTCGGTCACCTCCTACAACAACCAGGTCAAAATGAAAATAGTCGGCGTAAAAGAAACGACGCTGCAGCAGCACGGCGCGGTTAGCGCCGAAGTGGCAGAAGAAATGGCCGAAGGCGGCAGAAAAGCGCTGGGCGTGGATATTTGCATCGCCGATACCGGTATCGCCGGACCATCGGGCGCAACTCCCGGCAAACCGGTAGGATTATTTTATCTGGCCCTGGCTCACAAAGACGGCACCAATGTGCGTAAACTGCTCTTTAAAGGCACACGCGTGGAAAATAAACAACAGGTCGCCGAAACGGCACTGACATGGCTGCGGGATTATCTTTTTAATTTATGACAAGGATGTTACCGTTTACGAGATTGTAGAAAAACTACTAACCTTAATCGATTCCGTTACTTTCTCCCTTTTGTAAAGAGAGGGTAGGAGTAATTTATCCTTTACCACGAGACTCTTTATCAGGATGAATTACTATTTTAATGGTTGTCAGCTGTTATTGTAAAAACCATTCGTATCTGCCTATAATAATCTCACAGATTGCGGAGGTAAATAAATGTATAAGCATATTATGGTGCCCCTCGACGGTTCTGAACTGGCGGAATGTGTCTTTTCACAATTAGAAACGGTGGTCAAAAGTTGCCAGATTGCTCCTAAGGTAACACTGGTTCGGGTCGTTACACCCCTGAAACTCTACGGCGGTTTGGATTTTGGCGGAGCAGTTGAGTATATCAGCCCCGAACAGATTCAGCGGCTTGAAGATGATAATAAAAAAGCCGCACAGGATTACCTGGCCAAACAAGTAAGCCGTTTGAAAGTTCAAGGCATCAACGCGGAAGCAGAAGTCACCTTCGGGTTGGCCAGCGAAACATTGACAAAATACGCCGAAAAAAATGGGGTCGACCTGATTATTATTGCTACACACGGCCGTTCAGGAATTAATGAATGGTTCTGGGGTAGTGTTGCCGAACGGGTTTTAAAGACGTCCAAAATTCCAGTGTTAATGGTGCGTCCGAACGGGTGCGGGCTGGTTCAACAACCCAAATAAGCGGGAACTTT
>Ga0182010_10001104_pt1 | contig 14522 bp, 10 predicted proteins | sample 611E1MmetaG_FD_120488 | JGI IMG/M metagenome (GOLD analysis project Ga0182010, IMG submission 120488) | Permafrost microbial communities from Stordalen Mire, Sweden - 611E1M metaG | ecosystem: Environmental > Terrestrial > Soil > Wetlands > Permafrost | place: Sweden: Stordalen | collected...
AGTGCCGCCCCCAGAAGTTGCGCCGCCCGCCGCAAAGAGATCCGTGCAAAGAGAAGTTCCAGCAAGGGGAGAGCGGTCACAAAGAACCTTCCCGGCACCGTTGATCCCGGCGCGACCACAACGGCCACGAAGGCAAGAAGACCGCAGAGGAGTCGGGTCGAAGGATGGAGCGTGGCAGGCCATCCTCTCGCGTTACCGGGCAGGAGTGAGAAGTCAGATCCTTTCACGTTCCTCCATCCGATGGCTTCCGCGCAGAAACATAATAACGCTGGTCTCCCTCCGCCGCTTCCTCAAGCTGAAATCCATGCTCTGCGAAGAGTGCGCCCAGCGCCCGGGCGGCAGGGAGGGCGTCGTGGGCGATCGCTCCCCCGACGGAAGCATGAACCGCGTTGATCTTCTCCCGTCCGTCGATATGGAGGATATGCAGCATACCGCCGGGCCGAAGCAGTCGGAATATCTCATCGGCGGTCCGGCCGGGGGCGGGAAAATGCGGCCACGCGGAAAAGCAGATGCACCGGTCGATGGACGATGTCTCGAGAAGCGTCGATGATGCATCGGCGCACAGCCAGCATACCCGGCCATCGGGAATTTTCATTCGGGCTTCCTCGATCATTGCGCGGGCGAAATCCAGAGCGATGATCCGTCCCTTCGGCGAGAGATGCTCGAGGAGAATTTCCGTCAGGATGCCGGTACCGCATCCCACATCGAGGATCGTCTCATCGGGGTTGATGTCAAAACCGTCGAGTTCGGCATGAATTCGCTGTCTGAGGGGTTCTGCATCGAGAACCGTATCCCAGCGGGGAGCCATGCGTTCAAAATACGCTTGCTTGGATTCGTTCATTCGGTTGGAGGGATTTCCGCGGCGATGCCGCGGGGTGGCGCCATGATCCTGACGAGTGTTGGTACAACGACGGCAATGAGGAGCAGACCCGGCCATCCCGCGAAGAACGACAATCCCGCAAGGAAACCGGCGGGGAGATCCATCATCAACCCGCACGCGTACGTGAGCCCGTAATTGACTCCCCTTCCTGCGAGGAGAACCGGTATCAGAACTGCGAGGATGGGGAACGACGGGCGGCGGACGCTCATCCAGGCGATGGTCATTGCCATGCACCCGATCTCCACGCCCATGATGGGGGCGATGGGAGGGTAGAACGGCGGCATTCCCGTCAACGCGCCGGAGAGAAGCGGCACGATGAGGCCGGTTGCCCCCGCTGTCCGCGGGCTGACAAAGAATCCGAGCGCAACCAGGGGAAGATACATCGGCATAAAGATCTGCCCGAGGTGCAGTGCGTGGAAGACAACCGGCAACAAAAGGCCCGCCGCCCCAAAGAGGGCGCCGCGAGCGAAGTCGGTCGATGTGGTTCGTAATCTCATGGTGCGCAGCGTTCCCGAAATTGTCCGGTTACAGGGCCGTCCAGCTCACGCCTCCCAAAAGAGTCCGTCCCGGCATCGGGTAATCATAAAGAATTTGATACTTGCGGTCAAGAAGATTCTCCGCCGAGAGATAGACCGACAGAAGATCCGTGAGAGCATATGTCACGCGCGCATCCACAACGGCGTATTCGGGGAGCCGTTCGTTCCCGTTGTCGTCCCCGTACAAACCCGCGATGTATTCCACCCCCAGCGACGCCGTCACACCGGATCGCCGAAAAGTTCCTCCTGCGTACATCTTATGCTTCGGATTTGCCGCGGTCTCCCTCTCCGGATCGAGGAAACTGTACGTCAGGTTGATGCTGAAATCCGCCCACGGATCGGCAGAACCGCTGAACTCCACGCCCCGGTGCGTGAACCGTCCGGAATTGTTCAGGACGATGTTGGGATAAGCACCGATCGCACGGATGAGATGATCCCCTTCGGCGAGAAACCCTGTCAGCTCGAAACTCGCGATCCGTCCGATGCTTTGAAGGAGGCTGACATCATAGCTCCACTGCCGTTCCGGTTGCAGCGTTGGTGTCGGTGAGGGGAACAGATACAGTTCGCGGATGGTCGGACTGCGGAAGCCGCGGGAGGCGGAGGCCTTCACGGTGGTCTCGCCCGTGACCGCATATGCGAGACCGAATTGCGGCACGGCGACACCGCCGTAGAGCGAATGTTTGTTGTAGCGGACGCCCGCACTGGCCGTAAGTCGTTCGAACAGCGTTTGTTGCGTCAACACGTAGCCCCCCATCTCGTTGACAAAAAAGCTGCCGAAGTCATACAGCGTGATATGATTGTCCGCCTTCCCGCCGTATCGCTTCTCATCGATGCCGACCGTGACTTCATTGCCGGCGAACGGAGCAAACCCCTGATAGAGCATGAATCCTGCGTTGTCGTCGGTGGAGTGGAAGCCGTCCGAGATGTCGTGCACGCCGAAGTTGATGAAGGTCTTGAGGGCACCGTGGATCCCCTTGAAATGATCTTCAACGGAGATGCCGGCGCTTCCTCTGGTGATGTCGAACCAGTTGTCGATCAACGGCTGCGATGCAGGACCGGGGTTGTATGTCTTGAAGCGGGAAACGCTCAGGTCGCCGTTCAGGGTGAACTCCTGTGAGAGGGGGACTTCTCCGCGGAACGACCCATTGTTGATCCGGAAGTCGCTGTATGGCCTGTGCCCCCCGGTTTCGTAGTGGTCTCCGGAAACCGTGAACGAGCCGGCATCGGAGGCATAGCCGGTTCCCACTTCAAACTTTTCCGTATTGAAAGAGCCGTAGGCCGCCCCTGCGTGGGCTGCAACGCCCGTCCCTTTGTCGGAAATGAAGTTGATGACCCCGCCCATGGCATTCGTTCCGTACATCAGTGATGCCGGTCCGCGGATGACCTCGATGCGTTCCACGCCGGATGCGACGTAGGTGTCGGGAAGGGGATGACCGAAAAGGCCCATCATTTGCGGGCGGCCGTCGGTGAGAACAAGCACCTCGGTGTTAGGGCTGCCGCCGGCGCCGCGTATCGTGATCCCCCCGGCCGATCCGTCGGAAGTGCCATATCCCAGGACTCCGCGCTCCGTCACAAAGACGCCCGGGACCCGTTTGCTGATGAGGGAGAGGAGGGATGTCTCGCCGCTTGTGGTGATGTCGGCCTTCGTCAGAACTGAGACTGCATTTGGTACCGTACTGCGAAGGGCTTCGAGCTGGGTCGCAGTCACGACAATGGGGTCAAGCTGGTATGTCCTGGCGGTGTCGGGTGGCGCTTGCGCGAAAGAGCAGTGCGTGAAAGCAACAGTGATCGTGCTGGTGATGGCCGTCCGGATCTTCATGACTGTCCTCTCTCGTGCATGTGCTGGTCGGCTACGGTGAAGGTAGCACGAATGCACAAAAGGTAGCACGACTGGCCGCAAAAAGCAACGGCTTGCTCATGAGCGGGGGATTCCATGTCCACGCCTCCAATGACCTTCAAAACACAAGCAGAACCCCCTTGTGATTTTATGCCGGTTTGAGCTATATTGAAGGATGCGTATCGTTGTCGATAACATCATCCCGTTTGCGGAGGAAATATTCAGTCCTCTCGGCGACATCGTCGCCGTCGAGACGGGTCAGATCTCGCCCCGCCACGTTCGCAATGCAGATGCCCTCGTGATCCGCTCCGAGACGCGTGTGACCGCCGAGCTGCTCGAGGGGAGCCGTGTCCGCTTTGTCGGTTCCGCGACCATCGGAACCGACCATGTTGATAGGAAGCACCTTGCGTCCCGCAAGATCCGCTTCGTCAATGCCCCCGGTTCCAACGCCACGGCAGTAGCCGAATACATTTTTGCCGCCCTTCTGGTCTGGGCCCGCCGTTACGGGACCTCCTTGCGTGGGAAAACGCTCGGCATTGTCGGCCTCGGCAATATTGGGAGCCGTGTTGCGCTCAGGGCGGAGGCCATCGGTCTGCAGGTGCTGCGCAACGATCCCCCCCTGGCCCGCAGTTTGCCCGGCGGGAAGAGAGCGGGCTCATCGAAGATTTTTCTTCCCCTGGACGAGCTGATGGGCGCGGATTTCCTGACCATCCATGTTCCGTTAACCTCCGGGGGGCCGGATCCCACGTTCCATCTCTTTGATGCGGCCCGGATCGGCCGGATGCGGCGCGGCGCCTTCCTCATCAACACATCCCGCGGGCCGGTGGTGGACGGGACGGCTCTCAAGGATGCGCTCCGCAGCAACCACCTCGCCGGGGCCTGCATCGATGTGTGGGAGGGAGAGCCGGAGATCGACGTCGAACTTCTCGAGTCGGTGTTCCTGGGGACTCCCCACATCGCGGGATACTCGCTCGATGGAAAACTGAATGCGGTTCTTGCGGTTGCCCGGGAACTCTCTTCCTTCCTCGGAGGGAATCCTGCCGACGTCCGGGTGCCGGATCTTCCGCCGTCCAACATCGCGTCACTTGATTTTTCGGAGAGGGAGGAGCCTGCGGAGGCGCTGGCAGGAGATGCGGTTACGATGTGCTATGATATTGTGCGGGACGACAATGAATTCCGGGAGATCGCCAGGGTGCCGAGCGATCAGAGGCGGGCGTTCTTCCTTCGCATGCGATTGGCGTATCCGCCGCGTCGCGAATTCCGGGCTACGACGGTGACGACCTCCCCCGAACAGGGAGACCTTACACACGCCCTGCAGGGGCTGGGGTTCAGAACGGCGCAGTCGATGTGATCATCTCCAGCCCAAAGCGGGAGAAACCGCCGCCTTGAGACGATGCGACGGAGTGAACCTCGCTGCACCGTGACAACGAAAGCGAAGCCATGAAAGTCCCCCCCCGTTCGACCGTGCGCGATCTCGATGTGATCGTCGCCGGGGTTTCCAATATCGACATCATTGGCCGCACAATCGACCTGAAGCATCCTCCACCACTCGGCGCGCTTCAGACCATTGAGTCGGTCAGCATGACGACCGGCGGTGTCGTCTCCAATGTTGCCATCGATCTGGCCACGCTCGGTTTTCGTGTCGGTGTCGTCAGCCGCATCGGCAAGGACAGCTTCGGCGGATTTCTCCGGAGCCGCCTCGAGATGCATGGGATCTTCCCGGAGGGGATTGTGGTGGATCCGGGGCGGCAGACATCGGCGACGATTGTCACGGTGGCGGGAAATGGCGAACGAACGTTCTTCCATGCCCGGGGATCCATGGAGAATTTTCGCGTGGAAGATGTCCTTGAACAGATGGATGTCGTGCGGCGCGGACGGCTCTTCGTGTTCGGATACTTCGGCCTGCTGCCGGAATGTGATGCTTCTCTCGGACATATGTTCCGATCCGTCCGGCAGAAAACCGGGATGCTCTCCATTCTTGACACCGGTGCGCACCCTGGACGGGACGCTTCCCTCCTGCAAACGATCCTGCCCGAAGTGGATTTTTTCTTCCCAAGCCGCGATGAGGCGTGCGCGCTCACGGGGGAAAAAGAGCCGCAAAGAATTGTCGCCGCCTTCCGTGACGCCGGAGCGCGCGGCGTCGTCGGCGTCAAATTGGGGGCCGAAGGGTGCTACGTAAGCTGGGAGAAGCGCGCAAGGCGCGTTCCGGCGCGCAAGGTACGGAAAGTGATCGATACGACGGGGGCGGGGGATGCTTTTATTGCAGGTTTCTCCGCGGGAGTGCTGGAAGGCCTCGATCCCTTTGCCGCAGCGGCGCTTGGGAACGACGTTGCCGCCTCCAGTCTCGGCGAGATCGGCGCATCGACGGGGATCAAACCGCTGAACAAGTACCTGCGGAGACGGAAACAATGAGGCGGGGAACCGTCGACGGTGGTCGCTCCCAGACCCGACCCTCCAGGGAGGAAGCTTTTTCCCGATGATCACCACCGTCACGCTCAATCCGATGCTCGATAAGACGATCCCCATCGATGCCCTCCGCCGCGGTGTGATCACACGGGCGGCCTCGCTGGAAGCGGTGGTGGGCGGCAAAGGGATCAACGTGTCGCGGCAGCTTAAAATGCTGGGGGAGGAAACAGTCGCCACCGGGTTCGTCGGCGGAGAGGTGGGATTCCAGCTTGAGAGGATGTTGGAAGCGGAGGGAATCAGTCACGAGTTTGTGCGTGTGCTGGGAATGACGCGCGAGGGCGTGACCTACCGGGAACCCGACGGGACATCGACATCCATCTTCGAGCCGCCTCATCGTGTGACGGCCGACGAGGCCGAGCGGTTGATCGGGAAATGCTCGCTGCTGACTTCGTCCAATTCCTGGGTGGTGTGCAGCGGGAGCTCACCCTGCACGGAATCCGACGGGGTGTTTCGCGCCATCGTTGCCTCATGCCGCGCGCGAGGGATCCCCGTCGTCCTCGATTCCTATGGCGAGGCCTTCCGGGATGCGATTGATGCTGTGCCGACGCTCGTGAAGCCGAACAGGCACGAATGTGAACAGACTTTCGGGCGGACACTTGCCGGCGAGGATGATCTGATCGCGGCGGCCCGGGATCTCGTTGGCCGGGGCATCCGCTACGTCATCATCAGCGATGGCGCGCAACCGTGCATCGCGGCGACCGCAGATGCGGTCTGGGCGGCCGTCCCCCCGCAGATCACCGCGGTCAATGCGACGGGATCGGGGGACACGATGGTCGCAGGCCTCCTCCACGGGCTGATGCAAGGATGGCCTTTCGCCGATTGCCTGGCATTCGCGGTCGCAGCCGGCGCTGCCAACGCGAGCATGTGGAGCGTGTCATCGGCCCCGCGAAGTGATATCCTTGCGCTTCTTCCCCGCGTCACGGTCAGGAAGCTCTGACCGTACGGCACTCCACCGATCGTCATGGAAGAATTGATGTGAAGCGCTCCCCCCTCCATGTGCTCGTCGCTCCCGATTCATTCAAGGGATCCCTCTCTGCTGCGGATGCGGCCATGGCAATGCGGGCCGGGATCCTCTCCGTGGTTCCTCAGGCAATCGTTTCCCTCCATCCCGTCTCTGACGGCGGAGAAGGATTTCTCGGCACGCTCGCTCTTCCCCTCGGTGCCGCGATTGTGACAACGAGCGTGCAGGGTCCCCTCCCCGGCTGTCGCGCGGCCGCACGGTGGGGGATTGCTGAACACGGCCGGCTCGCGATTATCGAGATGGCCGAAGCCGCGGGACTCCTGCTGGTCCCCCCGGGAAACCGCAACCCGGGGAGAACAACATCGTATGGTGTGGGGGAAGTGATGCGGGCTGCCCTCGACCGGGGTGCGCGGGAGCTGCTCATTGGGATCGGAGGGAGCGCAACGAACGATGGGGGAGCGGGAATGGCTGCGGCGCTCGGGGCGGTCTTTCGGGATGAGGCGGGCGAAATCCTTCCGCCGGGAGGGAAGGAATTGCTGCGGCTCGCACGGATCGACATGACCGGCTTTGACCTCCGGCTTGCGGAGACGAAGGTGACTGCGGCGTGCGATGTCGACAACCCTTTGACCGGTCCCCGCGGGGCCTCGGTCGTGTATGGACCACAGAAAGGGGCCGATGCGGCGATGGTCGCGAACCTCGATTCGGCCCTCTCTCATTATGCGGAGATCCTCCGCCGCCGGCTCGGCCGCGACGTCGGATCGATGGTGGGAAGCGGAGGAGGAGGCGGGATCGGAGCGGGACTGGCTGCCTTTTGTCACGCGCGTCTCGCACGGGGAATTGATACGGTTCTCGATGCGACAGGATTCGATGCTGCCCTGGCGGATGTCGATCTCGTTCTCACGGGCGAAGGGAAACTCGACGCACAGACGAGCGCGGGCAAAGCAGTTGCGGGCGTTGTGCGACGGGCGCATGCCGCCGGCGTTCCGGTTGCGGCCGTGGTCGGATCCGTGGAAGGAGGGACCACGGCGTCCGCTATGGGCTTCGCCGCCATTGAGACGCTTTGTGACGAATCGACCGGCGTCGATGGCGCGATGCGGCAGGCGGCGTCCCTTCTCGCCGAACGGACGGCGCAACTGCTCACCCGAATTGTCATTCCTTTCCTTCGTTGAGCCGGACAGGGTGGAAGTCCTCGCCGCACCCCGTTCACCGATGATTCGCATTTCACTCCACCTGCATCCCCTTGTATCCCCGTTCTTCTCCGCAGCCGAGCAAAAACGGCAGGAAAACGGCCGATGGCCCGCGGCGCAACGGAACCCCCCTTGAATGTTTCATGTTTGAATAGTGGAGATATTTCTGTAGTTTTTGGTGATTCCAGACTACCATGACGAGGTGACCATGGCAAAACTTTATGTATCGAACAAAAATGAATCTGCCCGGCTGTTCGACAGCAGCTTCCTTGAGATCTTCACCCATGTCCATTGGATCGTCCCCGTCATCGTGTATCTCCCGGTGGTGGCCTTCTGCACGTACTACGCCATGACGAAGGATGCGCTGTCCGTGACGGACGCCGTCGGCGGTTTCCTCGCGGCTGTTCTCCTTTGGACGTTGACGGAGTATCTTCTGCACCGTTTCGTGTTTCACTATGAACCGAAGAGCGACTGGGGAAAGCGGCTTCACTTCCTGATGCACGGGGTCCATCACGACTATCCGAACGATGCGAAGCGCCTCGTCATGCCGCCGGCAGTCAGCATCCCCCTCGCGTTGTTGTTCCTCGGGCTCTTCTGGCTCCTGCTTCCTGCGGCCTATGTTGCCATCGCCTTCGGCGGATTCATCTTCGGTTACATCTGCTACGATGAGATCCATTACGCCACGCATCATGCGCCAATGAAAGGTCGGGTCGGTCTCTTCCTCAAGCATCACCACGTCCGCCATCACTATCTCGACAATGGCCGCGGCTACGGCGTCAGTTCGCCTCTCTGGGATTACGTGTTCAGGACGACGTACGGGAAGAAGGAAGAAGGCGAAGCCGAGGTAAAGGAAGCGTAGGTTCCAAAAGCATCGATACGAAGCGGAACAAGGGCCGCGCGCCGAGTTGAGAAAAGGGGCGTTTTTTTGTACGTTGGGATGACGAGGATCCGGACTGCCTCGCACCCATCAATGCCAGAGAACTCCATGCGCGCCCACTCGTGCCTGCTCACGCCATTCCTCCTCCTGGTCTCCCTTTTCTTCTCTTCCGCGGGAGGCCACCGGGCGATTGCCGGTTCGTCCATCGCGATCATCCCCAAGCCATTGAAGATCGAAGAAACGCCGGGGAAGTTTGCGATCGACGCGCGGACAAGAATACTCGTGGACAAGAAGTCGGGGACGCTTGGGGATGTGGCGACCTTCCTTGCCGGCGAGCTCCGTCGTGCGACAGGATTTCCCCTGCCTGTTGTTTTGGATGCGGAAGTCAAGGGCGCGAAGAACGCCATCCTCCTTTCCGTGCCCCTGACAGGCAAACCGACCGGTGCCGAAGGATATGAGCTGACGGTGACGCCGAACTTTATCCGCATCGCTGCGCAGGCCCCGGCGGGCGTTTTTTACGGCGAACAAACGCTCTTCCAGCTTCTGCCGGCGGAGTTTGAGGAGGATACGCCGGTTCGTGGCGTTGCGTGGGAAATCCCTTGCGTTTTTGTCGAAGACGCCCCCCGGTTTGCCTGGCGAGGGATGCATCTCGATGTTGGAAGACATTTCATGCCAAAGCAGTTCGTCAAGAGGTATATCGACCTCCTCGCCCGCTACAAATTCAACACGTTCCACTGGCACCTGACCGAAGACCAGGGGTGGAGGATCGAGATCAAGAAGTACCCGCGGCTCACGGCCGTCGGCGCATGGCGGAAGGAGACAACGGGAGATGGCCAGCCGTACGGGGGCTATTACAGTCAGGGTGACGTGAGGGAGATCGTCGCATACGCGAGGGAGCATTTCATTACCATCGTTCCGGAGATCGAAATGCCGGGACATGCCACCGCGCTGCTCGCAGCATACCCGGAGCTCTCATGCACCGGTGGACCGTTCGATGTTGGCACACACTGGGATGTGTTCGATGATGTGCTGTGTCCGGGGAAGGAAAAAACGTTTATCGTGCTGCAGGATATCCTCTCTGAGGTCATGCAGCTTTTTCCGGGGACGTACATCCACGTCGGGGGGGATGAATGCCCGAAGGTTCGGTGGAAGGAATGTCCCGCGTGCCAGGCACGGATGAAAAGCGAAGGCTTGGCCAGTGAACACGAGCTGCAGAGCTACTTCACCAGGAGGATAGAGAAGTTTCTTAACGCCAACGGGAGGCGGCTGGTGGGGTGGGATGAGATCCTGGAGGGCGGGCTCGCGGCGAATGCCACGGTCATGTCGTGGCGGGGAACGGAAGGGGGAATTGCAGCGGCCAGGTCGGGGCACGACGTCGTGATGACGCCGACGTCGGCATGCTACTTCGACTATGCCCAGGGGCGAACGGGGGAGCCGGAAGGAAACGAGGGGTATCTTCCTCTTGACACGGTCTATGCCTATGAACCCGTTCCCGCAGTCCTCTCTGCCGATGAAGCGAAGCACATCCTCGGCGTGCAGGGGAATGTGTGGACGGAGAGAATGCCCGATGCGCGGATGGTGGAGTACATGGTGTTTCCGCGCGCGTGCGCGCTGGCGGAGGTGGCATGGTCCGATCCGACAATCAAAGGATATGGCGACTTTTGCGGCCGGATGGCGGTTCATGATGATCGCCTCGCCGCCCACGGCGTCAATGTCCGCATTCCCCCGCCGACGGGATTTGAGGGGAGCAGAACTTTCTTTGGAACGACAGAGGTGACGCCGGCCCATTCCGTCCCGGGAAGCACGGTGAGATATACGGTCGACGGGACTGAACCAAATGGGAGGTCTCCTGTTCTCGGGGGATCGATCACCGTTCGCTCAAACATGGTCCTCAAGGCGAGGACATTCCTTGGGAGCGGACTGACAGGCCCTGTCGCTACCGGTTATTATAGTGTCGTAGATCCGGCAGCAGACGGTGTGGAATATCGGGTCTATGAGGGGAACGGAGCCGGCGAACAGGAGGCCGGCGGCCAGGCCGCTGTCGCATCGGGGATCGCGTACGGTCTTGCAATCGATGCAATCCCGCATCGTGAGAAGAGTGCGGTGATCCTCCTGAAGGGGAAGATCTCGGTCGAAAGGGATGGGGTGTACAGTTTCTGGATCATTGCGGATGATCGTTCACTCCTCTCCATCGACAAAATGCCGGTTGTTGTGGACACCTCCGGGCGGGGGCGGCGCGAGTCCCTGGGCAGGATCTCCCTCAAGGGAGGGTTGCACGATCTGTCGTTGAGGTTTGAAAAGGGATCCTCCGGGAGCGGATTCAACGTTTTTGTGGAGGGACCGGGTCTTGAGAGGCAGCGCGTGCCTGCCGGGATGCTCCATCGATGAAGAAATGATTAGGAATTGCCGGGAGAAAGCTTTACCTTAGTATCACTGCATACCAGCAGTGATTCCGTAACCGGTCATACGTATCGGGAGCGGACGTTTGGAACTGGCTCTCCGATGACGAGGCAAGTGGTATTGTTGGGAAAGACTTCTGTGAACGGTTTCCGTTGAGCATCAACGGGAGCCAACTCCACCGAGAATCACCCTCAAGCATCCTCCCATCTGTTTTCTCCAACGCATTTCGTGGTATTGTAGTCTGTTGTGCGTGACGCTCCATGCGACGCACGCAGGAACACCATTATATCAATTTATCAGTAAGGTATGTTTCATGGGTTTTACCACATTGGGTCTGTCAGATCAGATCCTCAAGGGAGTAGCGGCGGCGGGTTACACCGAGCCGACTCCCATCCAATCTCTTGCCATCCCGCTCGTCCTTGCGGGCCGTGATCTCATCGGCTGTGCGGAAACGGGAACGGGAAAAACGGCGGCGTTCGTGCTGCCGATGTTGCAGCGACTCGCTGCGGATGGTGCTTCGCGTGGCGGCCTCCGTCGCCCCCGCGCCCTGGTGTTGACGCCGACGCGCGAATTATGCCAGCAGATCCACGTTGTCTTTGAACAGTGCGGCCCGTTCGTCTCCTGCCGCTCCGTTTCCGTGTACGGGGGCGTCAGCATGGAGAACCAGCTCAAGCATCTCCGCCGCGGCGTCGACGTCGTTGTCGCGACTCCGGGAAGGCTGCTGGACCATCTCCAACGGAAGTCTATCGATCTGTCGGCGGTTCGCATTCTCGTCCTTGATGAGGCGGACCGGATGCTTGACATGGGCTTCATCGACGACGTTCGCAAAATCGTGAAGGCGGTGCCCACCGAAAGGCAGACGATGCTGTTCTCCGCGACACTGTCGCCGGAGATCAAGAAACTGGCGTCGAATCTCCTCCGTAACCCGGAGACGGTCGAAACCGGCGAGCGTCCTGCTCCCGCGCATGGCATCGATCAGCACTTTTATTCGGCGCCCCCGGAAGCGAAGATGGACCTTCTGCTGCACGCGCTGGAAGCGGAGAAGATGCACAGCGTCCTGGTGTTCTCGCGGACCAAGCACGGTGCGGATAAGATCTGCAGGCGGCTGGAACGGCAGAACATCGCGGCGGTTGCCATCCATTCGAACCGAACCCAGTCGCAGCGGGAACGGGCGCTCCAGGGCTTCAAACAGGGAAAGTTCCGGGTGCTGGTGGCGACGGACATCGCGGCACGGGGAATCGACGTGGTTGGCATCTCGCATGTCATCAACTATGATATTCCCCCCTACGCGGAAGATTACGTCCATCGTATCGGCCGTACAGGTCGGGCAGGAGCGAGCGGAATAGCGCTCACGTTTGTCGGGCGCGACGAACAGCAATCGATCCGGCGGATCGAGCAGTTCGTCGGGAGGAAGATTGCGGTGGGGAGTTATCCCGGTTTCACCGCTTCGGCACCTGCCGCGCCTGCGCGCGACGGGGTGCAGGAGAGAACTCATGTTTCAAACGTCCCGCGGAAACCGAAGGCCCGGCGCCCTGAGATGAAAAAGCCGGCGTTTGCGCACGCTCCGCGGAAGAAGACCCCGTTCCCGAAGACGGATTCATACTCCTCCGACGGAAATGCCGGGGGATGGTCGAACTACCGGTGACGACCATCGTCTGATCAGACGATCGGTTGCAGCAAGCAACGAAGAGCCCTCGGGGAAGAGTCCCGGGGGCTTTTTTGTTTCCTCTGGAGGCCGAATTCATGAAAAAAGTTCTTGACATTAGGTGTTTGTCTCTGTACTATAAGAGCGCTTCGATATTTATTCGAGTATTTCCACGTCTTACGAAAGAATTACCGCAAATATCACGTAATTAAGGTTATTCTTTAAGGTGATCATTTAGAACGTTTCGATATAACGAGTAAGCCGGCCTCCTCCCACAAGCGTACCTCTCCTCTTCCATCGCGATGAATAAGCGACCCACTATAAAGGACGTTGCAAAAAAAACCGGGCTCTCGCTTTCCACAGTTTCACTGGTCATCAATAAATCGGGATACGTCAGCGAGAAAACTCGCGAAAAAGTCCTGAAGGTTGTCAAGGAGCTGGATTACCATCCGAGCCGCGCAGCTCGCGGACTCGCTTCCCGCACGAGCGGAAATATCGGCTTCATCCTGTCAGAAGACCATTTCTCCCGCGCAGAACCCTTCTATACGAAGATATTCCTCGGAACGGAATTCGAAGCGAGGAACCACAATTTCTATATCCTCCTCACGACGGTCGACACGCTGTCAAAAAAAGAACTCGCCATCCCGCGCTTTCTGCTCGAACGGAATGTCGATGGTGTGATCATTGCCGGGAAGATGGATACGAAGCTTGTGGACTACGTCGAACGGCTGGATATTCCGCTCATCCTCGTGGATTTCCGCATTCCAGGCCGGCGGGTTTCCACGGTCATGATCGACAATCGCAAGGGAGTCCGGCTCGCCATCGAGCATCTGGCGGAGCGCGGCCACACGCGCATTGCTTTTGTCGGAGGAGACCCCGGCCATCCAAGTATCTCTGAACGATTCCAGGGATACCGGGAAACGCTTGAAGAACTCCGTCTTCCTTTCGACGAAAATCTTGTCGTGACCAGCGAGGTTGCCCTGAGAGTCGAGGACGGTTTCCATGCCCTGCGGACGATCTTCGAGCGGGAAGGAAAACCGACGGCTGTCTTCGCCGCCAATGATGCGATGGCCATCGGTTGCATTCAGTATGCGAAACACGCCGGGCTTCAGATCCCCCGCGACCTGGCGGTCGTCGGCTTCGACGACGTCGAATCGACGCTCCACGTCGATCCGCGCCTGACTACCGTGCGGGTGTTCAAGGAGGAAATGGGTGCCCTGGCAGTCCGGCGACTCGTGGAGGCGGTGAAATCGAAATCCCGCAATATCGTTGACACCTATGTTCCCGTGGAATTGATCGTGCGCGAATCGACAATGGGGAGAACACCGGGCGATGGCGTGCCGAAAGGGGTTGAGATCCCGGAGATGCAGGACTGATGCTCCACCAACCAGACGAATCGACAGGACAAACGGACACGAAGCGGTATCGGGAAGGAAGTTTTGCTTATTCCATGCGAAGAGTACCTTAGTTGTTCTCGCAAAATCCACCAACGCTACAAATTATGGAGGTACATTATGACAAACGTGCGTGCTGTCCTCTTCTGGGCAGTGTGTATGGTGGTTGTCGTGGCCGGCATCGGGTACAGCCAGCCCGTCACCATCAATTCCGCTGGCGGTTTTGAATCGAACCTTCCGTCGTATTGGGAGAAGGGGAACGAGCCGGCCGGAGCGACCCTGACATGGGCGACGGATCAGTCGAACGCGCTTGGTCACTCGTTGAAGATCGTGAAGTCG
>Ga0182010_10001105_pt1 | contig 14516 bp, 8 predicted proteins | sample 611E1MmetaG_FD_120488 | JGI IMG/M metagenome (GOLD analysis project Ga0182010, IMG submission 120488) | Permafrost microbial communities from Stordalen Mire, Sweden - 611E1M metaG | ecosystem: Environmental > Terrestrial > Soil > Wetlands > Permafrost | place: Sweden: Stordalen | collected...
AATACGAATGCCCAAGGTGGAACTATCCATGGAGTTACGGAAGTTCCGTTCTGACAGTGTCAGGGCTTCTTCTGCCTTCTGACGCTCGGTGACATCCTGATAGATAAGCTGCCGCTGATTTTTACCGTCCCATAAAACTTCACGGGAAAAGGTCACAATACTAAGAACAGCACCACCTTTACTAATAATATCAACTTTCGGGTTGTCCGGAACCGATTCACCACGCTGCTTTTTTGCCATACGTTCGATATAACGCGCCTGTTCTTCGGGGGTGTAATGGTCCTGTAAAGATGACCTTCGAACTTCGTCGATGCTATTATAACCAAAGATGTCCAGAAATACCCGATTCACATATAGAGTATGCCATTCTGCATCGACAATACGAATCCCCATGACCGAACTGTCGATTGAATTGCGGAAGTTTTGCTCGGATAATTTCAAAGCGGCTTCTGCTTGTTTACGCTCGGTGACATCACGAATTATTACCATGGTGGCCGTTTTGCCTTTATAGATGATAGCCTGCGCTCTCGTTTCAACATCAATCTTTCGGCCATCCCTTGCGATGATTTTCATCTCAAGCGCATTCGGCTCGCCGTCAACAAGTTTCATTTCGTAATTTGCTTTTAACAATTCCAGATATTCAGGAGAAACTAATTCCATAAATTGTTTGCCGAGAATTTCGTCTTGCGAATATCCGGTTATCTTACATATCCTGTTATTAGCAAACACTGTTGTATGAGAATACAGAATGACGACGCCATCAGCAGTGTGTGAAATAAGAGAAAGAAAATTTTCCTCTGATAATCGCAAAGTTTCTTTTGCCAACATACGGTCGGTATCCTTATTTTCGAGAATACTTTGTTTGGGCTTGTCGGGCGACATTGATGGAGGTATTTTAGATTCATCCGGCTTATTCATTCTATCCTCCTTAACGGGAATTTTCAGGCTCCATTTTGATTACTTCCGCCCGCGTTTGTGTCCCGATCTAATATTCGCGACCAGTATTTGCCGTTATTATACACCGTCTCAGGGATAAGTGGTTGGGATAAAACACAAATTTATTTTATTTCAGGAAAGTATTTTTTCTGACAATCAGGACACATTCCGTGAGTAAACTCGGCTTTAGAATGCTCCTGAATGTACTGCTCCACAGTCTGCCAGTAACCCCGGTCGTCACGAATTTTCTTGCACCATGCACAGATAGGGATCAGACCGGTCAGCGTCTTGATTTTCGACGCTGCTTCCTGCAGCTCTTTAATCAGCATTTCCCTTTCTTTCTCCAGTGTAGAGCGATAAAGGCCGATTTCAATTGCAATTCTTAAATCGTTCTCTTCAAAAGGTTTGGTAAGATAGCCGGCCGGAACGGTTGCTTTGGCTCTTTCCAGTGTTTGTTCATCTACAAAGGCAGTGAGAAAGATCACAGGGATGCTGTATTGGGAACGGATTTGCGCGGCAGTCTGGATGCCGTCCATTTCCCCTTGAAGGCCAATATCCATAAAAATCAAGTCGGGTCTGTTCTCTTTTACGCTGGCAATTGCATGTTCTCCGGATGGAACCGTGCCAGTTATCCCATATCCCAACTTCCGCAAAGTATCAGCAATGTCCATAGCGACGATAGCTTCATCCTCAACAACCAGAATTTTTGCTTTCTCCATTTATTTTTCCTCCTTTGTGCGGCGGAAGGTGATGTTAAAAATCGTTCCCCGAGTGCGGTCAAGTTCGATCTTTCCGCCAAGCTGATCCCGCACCAGATTATTGACAAGTTTGATTCCCAAGGTGGAGGTATTATCGGGGTCAATTTTTTCGGGTATCCCCGCGCCGTTGTCACTGACGATAAGTTCCAGTTTCTGATTGGCAGCCTCTTTCAATGATACTGAAATCTGACCCTTCCGGTTATCAGGAAAGGCATATTTTAGCGAATTGGTAACAAGTTCGTTGATGACCATACCGCAGGGAATGGCCATGTCAACATCAAGCAACACGTCGCCGGGGGCGATTTTGACCGTGACTCTGGAAGGATTGACGGCATAAGATTTGACTAACCCCGCGGTCAGTTCTTTAATATAATCCGTCATATTGATACCAGCCAGGTTTTCTGACTGATATAGTTTGTTATAGACCAGAGCCATAGATTGGATGCGGTTCTGACTATCCTTTAACAAGGCGGCTGAGTCTTTATCTTTGACCTTACTTTCCTGCAGGCGTAACAAACTGGAGATAACCTGCATATTGTTTTTAACCCGGTGATGGACTTCCTTGAGCAGCGTCTCCTTTTCGGCCAGGGATGCCAGGATTTTTTCTTCTGCCTTTTTACGCTCAGTGATAACATTAAAAATAGCTACAAAATACTCATTTTGCGGGCTGTAAACCGAAATAGAAAACCACATTTTCAGGGAGGCCACAAAAAGTTCGAAAGACTCCGGAATACCGGTTAGCGCGACCCTGCCGTACCGTTCAAATAATTCTGGGTCTGATTCGCGAATGCCGGGAATAACCTCTGAAACCAACTTGCCCTCAATACCGGTTAATCCGGTCTGTTTTTCAAAAGCCCTGTTGACATTGATGTATTGAAAATCGACCGGATGTCCATCCTGATAAAACATCCGGCAGTAGGCGTAGCCGTCGGTCATATTTTCGAAGAGCGAGCGATAACGCTGTTCGCTATCTTTAAGGGCGTTTTCTGCCTGCTTAGTTGCAGTAATATCAATGTAGAGTGTTTGTGCTTGTATCTTCCCATTTCTGGGGACTCTTTGGCCCATAACCTGAACATGCCGAATTGTACCGTCTTTACGGACGACGTCCACTTCAACTTTATCAGGGACGGTTTCTCCACGTGATATTTTTTCAGACCGCTTCAGGTATTCTGCATAAGATTGGGGCGAGTACAATTTCATCGGAATAGCTGATTGAGCCTCTGCGATACTTTGATAACCAAATATATCCATAAATGCCTGGTTCAGGTACAATACATGCTCTTCACCGTCGCGGATACGAATGCCGATCGAAGCATTATCTAAAAAATTTCGGAAATTTTGTTCCGATTCTTTGATGGCGTCTTCAGCCTGTTTACGTTCGGTGATATCCTTGATAATTCCGATAAAATAAATAAATTTACCGTTGGCATCAATAACTCTGGACCCGCTGGAGATGACCCAGCGCCATTCGCCCGATGCGTGCCGGAGGCGGTATTCATTCTCTACGCTGGACCGATAACCAACGGTGTAACTTTTTTTAATCTCCCCGGCCATTGCCGGTATATCCTCAGGGTGGACCAGTGAAATAAACCGCCTGCCGATAAGCTCGGAGGGGTTATAACCGAGTATATTTTTAACGGACGGAGACACATAGGCGAACTCTTCCTGAAGATTAGTGGTGAAAATCACATCCAAAGTTTGTTCAACAATCAGACGGTATTTTTCTTCGCTCTGACGCAAGGCTTCTTCTACCTGTTTGCGTTCCGTGATGACTCTGGCATAGATACGGATCTGGGTTTTTGTTATCGCAGAAATTGTTTGTTCATAGTACTCATTGCCGATCTTTATTTCATGAATAATAGTACCAAACCAATGAGCATCCTGAAGTTCACTGATAACCTGCTCCCAATCTGCCAGGAAAGGATGATTCACCCCTGTATTCACAATATCCGGGAAAATACTCTTTGATACCGGATTTTGATATTTCACGTTACCTTCCTGGTCTAATTCCAGAATCGGATTGGGATTCAATTCCGGGAAAGTAGCCAGGTAATTGGATTTTTCTTCCAGTTTTTTACGTTCTGTGATATCCAAAATCGAAAATATAATACCCTTGGACAAATCATTTTTATCAAAGGCGGCAATATTCAAAATAGCATTGATTATCACTCCGTCTTTGCGAATTAACCGGATTTCAGTGGTAACCGCGCCGAGTTCCGCAACTTTGGGATATATTTGTCCGACCGCCTGATATTCCTGTTCCGTCGGATAAACCATCCGGACTTCTTGCCCGATTAATTCTTCCCGGGAGTAGCCAATTATCAGACAATAAGCTTCGTTAACTTCTTTAAAAATACGGTTTACCATGATACCAAAACCGACTGATGTAGTCCTGAAGACGGCTTGCAGTTCCATTGCGTTCCGGCTGACGATATCTCCCATCTCGTCGGTTTCGATATACAGACGGCGGGTAACCATGAATACGAGATTAAAAACAAGAAAGACAATTGCACCCACCAACAGCATTACCATTGTTGTATCAAATTTACCGGAATCCAGGAATGGACTGTCTGTTTGAGGCAGAAGGGAAAACCCGAATATCCTACCAAGACAAATTAATGCGACCACCCCGAAAGCAGTACCCGTACCTTTTGAAATGCGGCGGATTTGCGGACTGACGTCTCTAAACAGCAGCCACATTCCTAAAAGGCTGGTAAGAAAAAGCCCGATAGACGCATTATAATTGCGCGCAATCAAATCATTGTGAACATAAGTAAAATAGCTATGGACGGCAATGAATACCGCAAATACACCCAATAACGCGGAAATCAGCAGCGGGCTATTTTTCTTGCCGGCGAACAGCCTCAGGCCAAAATAAAGTGCCAGAGTGCCGCCGACAATCATGCTGTTGCTTAATATTATTGATTCCCAAGGCGGAATAGAACCCTGCAGAGCGATTAAAACCGTGCCCCCGGTGAGTAATATCCCATCAAGCACCCAATAGGCGATACCGGAATATTTGTCATGATTTTGATACCATAACATGCTCATGACGACCATGCTGACGAAGTCTACGATAACGTTGGCGAGCATCGCTGTTTTCATATCAATGGCGATCATAGTTAACCTCCGCCAGGTTAATCATCGACCCTAAACTCTGTTGAATTGCAATGATTATATTCCTTTGATAATCAACATATCAACACAATTGTTATTTCTTTTTATCTTAAAAAATGCAAAAATAACTTTCTCATTTTAGAGGTTGATCTGGTTTTAGTGTTCCCGAAAATGTATACTGAAATTATTAAAATCTAAGATTTTCATTTAATGATTGGGCATGGAGGGAAACATGGTTTTAGGACAGGCGCGGATTACCGATGAAGGCATCGCCCAGTTAAAAACAAGGGTCGGTTCTTATTTTAAGGGAGAATATCTTGGCGCCCACAACCACACGATGAGCAAAGGTGTAATCGCCCATTGGTGCGACGGCATAGGTGATTTCAATAACAAACTCTATCGCGATGAAGAATATGCCAAAAAAACCAGATACGGCTGCATTATTGCGCCGCCCTGCTCACTGAATACAATCCTCGGGGTAACCGGCATGAGGGTAGGCGGCCTGCCCGGTGTCCATTCTTTTCATTCGGGATGGGATTGGGTCTGGATGAAACCGGTTAAAGTCAACGAGCCGATTACCTGCACCTACCGCCCGGTCGACATTGTGGAAAAGAAGAGCGAATTTGCGCTGCGGACAGTCATTATTTACTCGGAAGGTATCTACCGCAATCAGCGAGATGAAATTGTCGCCCGGTGCATCGGCTGGAGCATCCGCGCTGAGCGGAAGGTCGCCAGAGAACAGGGGAAATACAAGGAAATCAAGCAGTACTGGTTGACTGAGGAAATGCAGAAGCATGTTGAGGATTTACTGGATCACGAAGAAGTGCGCGGGGCTAACCCCCGCTACTGGGAAGATACTAATGTCGGGGATGAACTGCCGCAACTGGTGAAGGGACCGCTTTCCGTCGGCGAAATGATGGCATGGGAACATTCCCGCGGCGGCGGCGGCGAGGTCCATTCTTTTAAAATGAAAGCATTGCGCAAACATCCGGCATGGGGCTGGAAAAACCCGGAGACCGGCGTCCGGGAGACCATCGACCAGGTACATGAACAGGAGGAAGCCGCCAAAGGTATCGCCATTCCTGCCGCCTATGACATCGGCGCACAACGCAATTCCTGGGTAAGCCAGGGGATTACCAACTGGATGGGCGATGACGGATTTTTGAAATCACTTTACTGCGAATACCGGCGTTTTAATGTTTACGGGGATATTCAATTCATCAAAGGGAAAATTACAAAAAAATATGAGCTGAACGGGGAACACCTGATCGACCTGGATGCCTGGGCGGAAAATCAGCGGGGCGAAGTTACCGCGCCGGGAAGAGCCACTGTCACCCTGCCCGTAAAAGCAAATCCTAAATCCCCGAAGGTATCTAAATACTAAGTAATATCAAAATAACAAACGCTAAATTAGAAGCCTGTTTAAACAACAATAAGTAGTTCCCAACCTTTTCTGGATCCCGATTTTAATCGGGATGGAAATCACCCTGATATAGGGCGGTCGGGTTAGAAACCCGACCCGAAATGCAAGCTACTTTATTTTAGCAAGGGCAAAAGGAAAATGATAAACTCCCACTCTCTCTCAATCTCTCTCCCGTCTCGCTTCCGGGACCTAAGGGCCTGATAGAGAGAAAAACACTTTACTGCATACGATTTTCATCGGGATGGAAATTGCCATGATGTAGGGCGGTCGGGTTAGAAACCGCCCTACGAAATGCAAGCTATTTTCCTTAACCAAGGGAAAAGGGAACGAACTATGTTTTAGTCCAGACCCAGTAATTTTGCGGGGTTCTTTTTGGCCATAAATTCGATTTCGGGCGCGGATACGCCGTATTTCAGCATCAGCGCGATGAACATCCGCATGCCCTCTGCCGGCGAAGGATTGTAGTACTGTCCGAGGTCGGTGCTCATAATGCAGTGCTCCGCGCCGATGTATTTGATGGCGTCGGCCATGGGCTTCGGGTCGTTACGGAAATCGGTGGGTAAAAATCCCACATAGCAATTCTCGATATACGCGCCCATTTGACCCAGTTGTTTCAATTCTTCCAGCGTAAAACGGACCATGCCATTCGTCCACAAGCCGTGAGTTACCACCAGACGGTTGATGCCTTTTTTCTGCGCGGCTACAAACAAAGCGAATGTTTCCTTCGGCGATATGTGGCCGTTAGCCAGCACCATATCATATTGTTTGACGATGGATAATATTTTGTCGATTTCCGGCACTAATTTATCACCCGAATCCAGGATGGAGAAACCGTCGCCTTCGAGGCTGGCGCCGGGCAATTTCCGCATGTTCGCCCGGGAGTTGAGCGAGGAATGGGTCGGCATCCAGACCATTTTGCAGCCCATCTTCGCCGAGGTTTCCAGCGCGATGACATTCAGTCCGCCGATTTCATAATCGAGGCAGATGCCGCCGAAACATTTTAGCTCCGGAACAAGCTGGTTAACGATATCGGCGATTGGCGCCGTCGGGAAATAACTGCTCTTCAGGACGAGCGCCCGCATCCCCATCTGCCGCGCTTGTCGGGCAGTTTCGAGGGCATCCATACGGCCGGGGATAATTATCGCCGGGGAATGATGGCAGTGCATATCAATTGAACCGCGGACTAATTCATCAATTATCATTTTCTCAACTCCTGAATAAAATATTTACTTAGCAGCTTATTTTATAGAGCCGCAGCTGCCCACATTGCTTCCTCAACTGCCTCGCGTATCTTCCGGGGTTGGACGCAGTCGCCGATTGCAGCGAAATCCGCATATTTTCCCTTTAATGCTTCGCTCAAAGCGGTATCGGGGGTGGAACCGGTGGATAGCACCACGGTATCGCAATCCAGAAAAACGTCTTTGCCGTCTTCCGTAACAATTGCTACGCCTTTGGGTGTGATTTCCTTAAATTGTACGTGGGGATAAACCCGGACATTATCTTTCGCCAGCTTATCCTGAAAATACTTTTTGAACATCCAGAATTTAGCCTCGATGGCCGGTTCGGGGAAGGTCAGGGTAACATCCGCGCCTTTGGTCTCCGCCAGAAAATAACAAGTCTCGCAACCGACAGGCCCGGCGCCGATAACGACTACTTTCTTCCCGGCTTTTTTCTCCCCAGACAACACTTCACGGCAGTTCAACACATTTTTCCCGCCGATGCCGGGAATGGGCGGGGCCCAGGGGGTAGAACCGACAGCGACGATAACCGCATCCGGGGCGAATTTCTGCACCATCTCCGGAGTCGCTTTTTTATTCAGCACGACATTTACACCCGCCTTGGCCACCTGGACTTTCAGGTAGGTCAGGTAACTCAACAAATCCTGTTTGTCCGGCGGGATGGCAGCTAATATCAATTGCCCGCCGAGCGCACCGCTTTTTTCCCAGAGAGTGACTTTATGCCCTTTTTGCGCCGCGATGATTGCTGCCTGCATGCCGCCCGGGCCGCCGCCCAGAACCAAAACATTTTTAACTCTGGTAACACGCGGCAATTTAGCCTGAAATTCCCTCTCTTTGCCGACAACCGGATTAACCGTACAGGACATGGGAACAAAATCGATCATTACATCTTCGCGGCAGCGGCTGTCGCAGATACACGGCACGATATCGTCAAGCCTGCCCTCTTTCACTTTGGCCGGCCAATACGGGTCAGCAATTAAAGCCCGGCCCATAACGATAAAATCGGCCTTGCCGTCCCGCAGAATCTCTTCAGCTAAAGAGGGATCCATAACTTTACCGGTAATCCAAACCGGGATTTTGACGCCGCTTTTTTTGATGGCTCCAGTGATGTCCGCGTTGCACGCGGAAGGCATAAAATACGCCGGGCCCGACCATTCGGGCGTTACCGCCGAGCCGCTGGTGATATTAACCGCGGTACCACCATTTTCCTCGACTATTTTACACAGTTCTACAGTCTCTTCGATACTCCAGCCGTCAGTCCCGCCGATTTTAGACAGCCGATCCGAACCCATCAGCCGGAGGATGACCGGAAAATCAGGCGATGTTTTTCTTCTGGTTTCCTGTATCGTGTCCAACAAATACTTGGCCCGGCCTCTAAGGTCGCCGCCGTATTCATCGGTCCTTTTATTAAAAGCCCGGGACAGCAGCTCGCAGGCAAGGTAGCCATTGGCGCCGTGAATCATCACGCCGTCAAAACCGGCTGCCATGACTCTTCGGGCCGCTTCACCGTACTCTATTACCAATTCTTCGAGTTCGGGCACCGTAATAGCCCGGGCATGTTTGGGAATAGACGGAGACCAGCCGGCGTACGGATGCGGAATCCCGGAAGGTGAAGCCGGGTCAACTTCATCGTAGCTGCCCTGGTGGCTGCTCATTTGCATCACGGCCTTAGCGCCTGCCTGATGAATAACGTCCGCCAGCTTTTTCAAATTCGGGATATACTTATCATCATTAACCAGAATCCGGCTCGGCTTTCCAATTTTACGGGTACTGGCACCCTCGATAATAATCAGGCCGGCGCCGCCTTTGGCACGTTCGGCATAATAAGCCAGCTGCCGGTCGCTGACTATTCCATAATGGGTAGAGTAGTGAGTGCCGCAGGGGGCCATAATAATCCTGTTTTTCAACTCCACTTTGCCCATCATTCCCGGCTCAAAAAGTTTGGTGAACTCTGCCATGCAATCTCCTTTTAGTTCAGGCTATAAATTTACAGTAATAAAAAGAACAGTATCTTTATGGCAGGGATACTAACACCGGCACATTTTTTTGTCAAGGAAAACCAGGATACCGGCAGGAGAAATAATATGATTTTATTTGCATTGAAGTTTGACACTGACTGCCCGATTAGCTACAATTCCATGAAAGAAAGTATGCAAGAGGAGCAGGAAATGATTGCGTCTAAGAACAGTATTTTAAACAGTAAAACAGGGAAAAGTGTCGTTGTTGCTTTCGACCATGGGATTGGCGGCAAGATATACAGTCCAAATCCCCGGACGTTAGCGGAAAAATTTATTGCCGCCCAGCCGGACGGCGTTTTGATGAGCCCGCCGTTAATTCATCTTTGCGCAGATTTGTTTGCGAAGTATCCTAAAGTTGTACCCATCGCCACGCTGGTGACACTGGTACGAAAACCGAAATTTGCCGGACCGACCCAGGTCTTCGATTTTGATTTTGCCATCGAGATGGGCGCCCGGGCGATTAAAAACATCCTGGTACTCGGCCAAGCAGATGGGGCATCGATGCTGGAAAATATGAAGAATACCGCTTATCTGGCGCAGAGAGCGCGGCAGAAAGGGATACCGTTTATGGTGGAAGCGGTCGCCTGGGGCGAACAGATCCCCCCGGAAAAAGAAGCATCCCCGGAATATATCGGCCAGGCTTGCCGCATGGCGCTGGAATGCGGCGCCGATGTGATTAAGACCACCTATACCGGCGACCCGAAATCATTTAAAGAAGTCCTGGCCAATGTGCCCATCCCCGTGATTATCCTGGGCGGCGCAGCAGGCGAACTCGCAACTGTTTTTCAAGGAGTACGGGATGCGATGGATGCCGGCGCCGCCGGTGTTGCTTTTGGACGTAATGTTTTCCAGAGTGAAAACCCGACAGTTATGGTCAATGCCCTGAAAGAACTGGTACATAACGGCGCCAGCGCGAAAGAAGCAATCGACAAAATGAAATAACGGGGCGGAAAAACACACATGGCCTTGCTCAGTGTTGATATCGGTACCGGCGGTACCAGGTCCGTCCTTTTTACCGAGACCGGAGAGATAATTGCGTCCTCCTATCAGGAATATGACATGGTTCATCCCCACCCCGGCTGGGCGGAATTGGACGCGCAAGTTATCTGGGCAGCCTTCGGGAAAACGGTGCGTGACATTACCTGCCAACATTCCCGCCTGATTCAAGCGGTGTGTCTTTCCTGTATGTCCAATAATATTGTCCCGGTGCAGAAGAACGGTACCCCGCTGCACAACGGCATCCTTTCTCAGGACAACCGGGCGACCGAAGAAACCGCTTTGGTCAAGGAAACTATCGGGGAAACGGAATATTACAGAATCAGAGGCGGGCGACTGCGACCGGCCAGCGGATTATGTAAAATTATCTGGCTAAAAAAACATGAACCGGATACATTCCGGCGGACCTGGAAATTCATGACCTTCTCCGAATTTATCCGCATGAAGCTAGGATTTCCAGCCTTTGTCGACTATGCCACTGCAGCATCAAGTTTGCCGTACGATATCCGCAAACAGGATTATTCCGAGCCGCTGCTGCGCGAATTCGGATTGAAGCGCGCAATGTTCAGTCAAACCGTACCCGGAGACGCAGTGCTGGGTGAAATCGGGCTGGAAATACGGAACGAACTTGGTTTACCGCAGGGGGTGCAGGTTGTCGCGGGCGGATATGATGCGCACTGCGGGATACTTGGGGCAGGAATAACGCAAGCGACACCGCAGGTCGCAGCAGATATTGCCGGTACTTTCGAAAGGGTCGCCTGCATCAAAACTAAACCGGCACTATCACAAAAAGCATTGAAAAATGATATTAACTCCAACTGCTATTTATTCAAAGACGCTTATGTTATCAGTTCGGCGCTGGCGACCAGCGGTTCGATTGTACGATGGTTCCGAGACGAACTGGAACCGTCACCAGAAGAAAAAGAAAATGCCTATGACACAATGTTTCAACATTTGAGTTTTAACGGCGGTTCAATGATGGCAATCCCCTATTTTGCCGGCAGCGCAAGCGACGCCACGGCCAAGGGGGCAATTCTGGGATTAACCCTGGATATCAACCGGCAGCAGATGCTCCAGGCGGCGGTAGAAGGAATAACTCACGAAATGGCATTACTGGTAGACCGGTTGGAGGAATTCAACGATACACCGACCGCGATTATCCGGACATTCGGCGGCCCGACTAAATCTCCTAAATGGCTGCAATTGAAAGCGGATATCAGCGGCAAGAAAGTAGAAGTACCCGCCGTGGCGGAAGCCTCGGCACTGGGAGCGGCGATACTGGCGGGAGTGGCAACAGGGGTTTATAATTCATACGGGCAGGCAATCGGGGCGGCGGTCAAAATTAAGGACACTTACCGGCCGCGGCCTGAAATTCATCAAATATACCGGCGCCAGCATGAAACCTATCGGCGTTTAGTAAAAACTTTGAAACCTTTGAATAAAGAACTTTATTATATGCGGTAAGGAAAGGAAGATAAAATGAGAGTTCTGGGTCTGACTGATATGGTAATAGGTGAACAACAGTTGGGTAAAGTGCTGAAAGAGACATTCCCCAATGTTGAAGTACGTTACCTGAAATGGCCGCCGACCGCCAGGGACGTATTTTCCAAAGAAAATCTGAACATCGAGAAAAACGGCCCGGAAGCAGGGATGCCAATTCCCGGCATACTGGAAATGGTTAAAGAATTCGACCCGGAAATCATCATCACCCATTTTGCGCCGGTGACAGGCGAGGTGATTGAAAAGGCAAAAAGCCTGGAAGTTATCGGCTGCCTGCGGGGAGGAGTCGAAAATATTAATGTCGAGGCCGCCAGCAAGAGGAATATCATTGTTTTTAATAATTCCGGCAGAACAGCTAACGCCGTGGCGGAATTTGCACTGGCACACATGCTGGTGGTATCCCGGAATACCAGCATCGGCTACAATGCATTGCAAAACGGGCAGTGGTGGAAACCGGAAACGCATCCTTCGGAGATATACGGCTCAACAATCGGACTGATTGGCTTCGGGGCCGTTTCCCAGAAACTGGCCGAGAGGTTACAGGGCTTTAAAGTTAAATTACTGGCTTACGACCCATATATCCCGGATGAAGTCCTGGAGGAATACGGGGCAAAAAGGGTTGAACTCAAGGAACTCCTGAACCAATCGGATTTTGTATCGCTGCACAGCCGCCTGACGCCGGAAACACAGAATCTTATCGGCGAGGCTGAACTGAAAATGATGAAGCCCACCGCCTACTTGATTAACACCGCGCGCGCCGACCTGATTGACCGGGAAGCTTTGATTAAAGCGCTGCAAACGAAGCAAATAAAAGGCGCAGCCCTGGACGTTTTCTGGCAGGAACCACTGGGTAAAGACGACCCGCTGCTCAAATTGACTAATGTCAGCCTGACACCGCACCTGGCCGGGGCTACCGTGCAAACCGGCCAGCGGACTTTAACCCTGTTATTTGAATCAATGCAAGAATTTTTGAAAAATCACAAGAGCAGAAGCATTGTTAATTTTAAAACCGCGGAACAGAAAAAAATAGCCGCAACAATGAAACTGGTGAAAGAAGCCAAATAGTCGTGCGAGGTGGTTGGCGGGCAATTGTCCGCCAACCCGGATTTTATATTTTCGGACGGTGATTATTTAACCGCACAAACCAGCGCCGTTACCGAGTGGGGTTCAAAGGTAAACGTAAAAGTTTTCCCCGAGGCTTTGGCGGCAGATTCCCGCGTGATAACCTGATAGGGATTTTCTTCGGTGTTCTGGGATTTGATATCCGGACCGTTGATAATAGAGACCTTTACATTCCCCGCAAATTCCCCGCCGGTCAACGAAATCACGGCTTCAGTGGCTTTTGATGCGGTCTGGTTGACGACATAGACAACCAGTTGCTTGCGCGCTTCATCCAGTGTAGCGGCAATATCAAGGGTGCGGATGCCGGAATAAGTCCGATTCTTATAAGTGCCGGAGAAGGTATCACCGTCCCAGAAAACATCCAGCGCCTGCTGCCCGCAGGTGCGGCTATACAGTTCGACGGGATAAAAATTCGGCTCCAACAAGACGTGTTTATCAATACGGATTAAGCGCACACCCATCGATGTCAGCGAGCCGGTAAAGTTCGCCAGGCGGACCGAATGCGCATGACGGATAAAGGAATTGAAATGCTGGGCGGTCATCATCGCGTCCACGGTGTTGACAATCATTTTCTCCGTACGCTGGACGCGGGGATGACGGGAAACGCCCCACTCGTCAATGGCGATGGCAATATGGTGTTTGATACCCCTTTCCAGGCAAACGGAACGGATTAAGCCGTCGTAAGCGGTCAGGTGTTCGTCAAAATCTTTCATAAAGGCCATGTAGTTTTCAAATAAATCGTCGTTGTGCAGATGGGCATAACGGTGCAGCGCCATATAATCGATACGCTCGCCGGCCTGCTCCAGCATCAATTGAGCGCGTTCCACCCACTCGCTTTTCACCGGTAAAGCATCCGGCGGCAGGGAGTGGTCGTCCCAGAGGCTGACGGCCGATGCCACGAGTTTGATATCCGGGTCGACCAGTTTCATGACTTTGCTGAACTCGGTGCAGGCCCGGGCATATTCCTGCGGGGTTTTAAAACCGATTTGCCACGGCCCGTCGACTTCATTGCCGATGCCCCAGTATTTGACGTTGTAAGGCGTTTCGCTGCCGTTTTTACCGCGCAATTTCGCCAGATAGGAACCGCCCTTTCCGTTGCAGTACTCCACCCAATCGGCGGCTTCCCGCATATCGCCGTCGCCGCAATTCACACAGATATACGGCTCGGTGTTCAACCGGCGACAATACTGCATGAATTCATCGGTGCCGAATTGATTATTGACAACAGAATTCCATGCCAGCTCGTGGTGCGCGGGGCGCTCAGACGGCGGGCCAATTGCGTCCATCCAGCGGTAACCGGAGGCGAGATTGCCGCCGGGGAAACGCAGATTTGGACATTTTATCCGCAGCAAGGCTTCAAATACGTCGGTGCGGAGCCCGTTTTTATCAGCATAGGGCGATTTAGGGT
>Ga0182010_10001108_pt1 | contig 14488 bp, 16 predicted proteins | sample 611E1MmetaG_FD_120488 | JGI IMG/M metagenome (GOLD analysis project Ga0182010, IMG submission 120488) | Permafrost microbial communities from Stordalen Mire, Sweden - 611E1M metaG | ecosystem: Environmental > Terrestrial > Soil > Wetlands > Permafrost | place: Sweden: Stordalen | collected...
TACCGGAGGAGTGCACTGGTCGTTGTGGCCGATCATGATCCCTATCGAAATCCTCGGCCTGTTTACCAAACCGTTCGCCCTGGCCATGCGTCTTTTCGCGAACATGCTGGGAGGGCACATCGTCATTGTTTCCCTCATCGGGCTGATCTTCATCTTCCGTTCGTACATCGTTGCCGTGGCGCCCATCGGGTTCGTCGTAGGCATTGATTTGCTCGAACTGTTCGTCGCAGTCCTGCAGGCCTATATCTTCGTGATGCTGACCGCCCTGTTCATGGGGCTCGGCATCCAGGCGGCGGAAGAGCACGGCGATCACGGGCACGGAGTTTCACCATCACCAACCACCGTCAAGTAAAGGAGAGGTCGTATGGATCCCAAAGCACTCGGCTATCTGGCAGCAGGTATTGGCGCGGGCATTACGGTTATCGGCGCAGGAATCGGCATCGGCAAGCTCGCTGCCGCAGCGATGGAAGCAAGCGGCAGGCAGCCGGAAGCGGCAGGCCAGGTGCGGACATCGATGATCATCGCGGCAGCCCTCATCGAAGGCGCAACCTTCTTCGGGCTTGCCATCTGCATCATTCTCGCCTTCAAGTAATCAACTGAAGGGATCGGCATGCTGGACATCAATCCTGGTCTGATTATCTGGACCGTCGTTGCATTTGTGCTGGTTCTCGTCGTCCTCCGGTCGGCAGCGTGGAAGCCGCTCCTGGCGGCGTTGGCGGCCCGCGAGGAATCGATTCGTGCTTCGCTTCGGCAGGCGGAAGAAGCACGGGCGGCGGCACAAAAGCTTCTCGAGGAGAACCGCAAGCAGCTTCTGCAGGCGGAAGAGCAGTCACAACGTGTGATCAAGGAAGGCCGCGACCTGGGCGAACGACTGAAGGCGGAGATTCTGGAGAAAGCCAATGCCTCGTCGCGGGACCTCGTGGCCCAGGCGAAGGACGAAATCCAGCGCGAGAAAGAAGCGGCTCTCGTGCAGCTTCGCACCGAGGTGGGTGAGCTGGCGGTGGCGGCTGCAGGGAAGATCCTTGACGCGAACCTCGATACCGCAAAACAACATGCGCTTGCCGATGCGGCGATCAAGGAGCTGACAAAGGGTGCATAGACGATGAAAAACCTCCGTGTTGCCCGGCGATATGCGGCCGCCCTGATGGCGGCTGCGGAGTCGTCCCGCTCGATCGATGAGACCGCAAAGGACCTCCTGACGGCGGCTGAAATGCTGCAGGTGTCGCGCGATCTCCGGCTCATGATGGCGAGTCCCGTCGTCCCTCCGGCGAAGAAAACGGCCGTCGTCCATGCCCTCCTGGCGGCAAAAGTGTCTGCCGAGACCATGAGTTTTTTCGATCTTTTGATCCACAAGAAACGGGAACGGCACCTCGGCGAGATCATCGAAGAGTTTGAAGCGCTGCGGGATGAAAAATACGGCATCGTCAACGTCGATGTGACCTCGGCGATCGAGTTCACCCCTTCGCAACGGAAGGATCTGGCGGACGAGCTTGAACGATATACCCGCAAGAAGGTGCGTGTCCGCATTGCTGTGGACAAAGCGATCAAGGGGGGACTGGTCGTCCGCATCGGCGATACCGTCCTCGACGCAAGCGTTCGCCGCCAGTTGGAGATCCTCCGGGAGCGTTTTCTCTCCGGCGGCCCGCTGACGAACTAATGTGAATTGGGAAGGATAAAGGAATATGGCAGAAGTAAGACCTGACGAAGTCTCCGCAATCCTCCGCAAAGAACTTGCGGGGTTCCAGAAGGAAACCGATATCTACGACGTCGGCACCGTGCTCCAGGTCGGAGACGGTGTTGCCCGCGTGTACGGGCTTTCAAAGGCCATGATGAGCGAGCTGGTGGAGTTTCCGCACGGGATGTTCGGCATGGTCCTCAATCTCGAAGAGGACAACGTCGGCTGCATTCTCTTCGGCGAGAGCAGCGAGGTGGGGGAAGGGGACACGGTAAAACGGACGGGGCGCGTGGCATCGATGCCGGTGGGTGAACAGCTCCTCGGCCGCGTTGTCAATCCCCTCGGCCAGCCAATCGACGGGCGGGGCCCGATAACGGCGTCGACCCTCATGCCGCTGGAGCGAAAGGCCCTGGGTGTCATCGAGCGACAGCCCGTCAAGGAACCGCTGCAGACCGGAATCAAAGCGGTGGATGGCATGATCCCGATCGGCCGCGGACAGCGGGAATTGATCATCGGCGACCGGCAGACAGGGAAAACTGCCATTGCGATCGATGCGATCATCAACCAGCAATACACCCACACGGAGAAAGCCAAACGGGAAGGCATCAGTCCCGTCTATTGCATCTATGTTGCGATCGGACAGAAGAGTTCCACCGTGGCACAGGTGGTTGCCCGCCTTCAGCAGGAAGGGGCAATGGAGTATACCACGGTCATTGCCGCCACCGCGAGCGATCCTGCCCCGATGCAGTATATCGCACCGTATTCCGGTGCCACACTTGGAGAATTCTTCCGCGACAACGCGCGGCATGCGCTCGTGGTCTTCGACGATCTCTCCAAGCAGGCGCAGGCATACAGGCAGATGTCGCTCCTTCTCCGCCGTCCCCCGGGACGCGAGGCATACCCCGGCGATGTCTTCTACCTCCATTCGCGCCTCCTGGAACGTGCGTCGAAGTTGAACGACAAACTGGGCGGAGGAAGTCTTACGGCACTCCCCGTCATTGAGACACAGGCCGGTGACGTGTCGGCGTACATCCCGACGAACGTCATCTCGATCACCGACGGCCAGATCTACCTTGAGCCCGGCATGTTCAACTCGGGCGTCCGTCCGGCAATCAACGTCGGCATCTCCGTGTCGCGTGTCGGCGGGAATGCGCAGATGAAAGCGATGAAAAAGGTTGCGGGCCGGCTCCGCCTCGAACTCGCGGCGTACCGCGAGCTTGAGGCGTTCTCGAAGTTCGGATCGGATCTCGACAAGACGACTCTCGCCCAGCTTCGCCGCGGTGCACGCCTTGTGGAACTCCTGAAACAGGACCAGTATGTACCGCTTGCCGTGGAAAAACAGGTGGTCTCCCTGTTCGCGGGGACGAACGGCTACCTTGACGAAATCCCGCTGGAGCACGTGCGGCGCTATGAGAAGGAGTTGCTGGAAACGATGGAGCTGAAGCACGCAGATCTTCTCCAGGCGATTGCGGAAAAGAAGACGTTGGACGATGCGATCACGCAACAATTGCAGGATGTGCTGCAGCAATTCACATCGTCATTCAAGGCATCGGTCAAGGCCTGATATGGCAAGTTTGCGCGAGGTACGGCGCCGCATCGGCGGCATCCAGAAGACGCAGAAGATCACCCGGGCGATGAAGATGGTCGCCGCTGCGAAGCTGCGTCGCCGGCAATCGGCGGTCGTCGCCGCGCGCCCCTATGCGCAGGCCATGAAAGATCTTCTGCTGCACCTCGCAACGGTGGCGGGCGATTCGGCAAACGAGTTGATGACGCCGCGGGAGGTGCATTCCCTCGCGATGGTCGTGGTGACGTCGGACCGCGGTTTCTGCGGCGCGTTCAATTCCAATCTTTTTAGGACGGCGCTGGCTCACGTTGGGGCGCAAGCCGGCGCTCTCGGCGTGGCGCCGGCCTTGAAAGTGATCTGCGTGGGGAAGAAGGGATCCGAGTATTTTTCCAAACGGGGCTATGATGTGACCGGCCGGTATGTTGGGGTCTCTACCCCCCTGGTCTTCGCACAGGCACAGGCGATCGCGCGTGATCTCGTCGCGGGATACCGGAATGGCGCGTACGACCGCGTGGATGTCGTGTACAACGAGTTCAAATCGATCAGCCAGCGTCAAATAGCCGTCGAGCAGTTCCTTCCCATTCCGGCAGTGTCGCCGGAGAAGGGGCGCGCTGCGAGGGAATACATCTGCGAACCCGGGGGGAAGGAAATCCTCGATGCTCTCGTTCCGCGGTATCTCTCCTTTGCCCTGTGGCGCGTCCTGCTGGAATCGAATGCGGCGGAGGAGGGAGCGAGGATGGCGGCGATGGAGAGCGCAACGGACAACGCTGAGGAGATCATTTCGACGTTGCAGTTGCAGTACAACAAAGCGCGGCAATCGGCGATCACCACGGAGCTCCTGGAGATTGTGTCGGGCGCGGAGGCACTTGCAAGCTCCGAATAAGGGGGGTTTTGGGCCTTTGTGCGAAAGCAGGCCGCCACAGGGAGTATGTTCCGGCGGCCTTCTTTTTTCTTCACCCCTGATTTTCCCGCGCAGAGTGAAGAATCCTTGCAAGAGAGCGCTGTTTTCCGTACTTTATCTGTCCATTGCCGATTTTCGGTGTGCTGCGACCTCAATGTCCGCCAGAAGGGTTTGGGATGTTCGACGAGTTAAGCCGTAAGCTTGAAGGAGCGCTGAAACGGCTTCGGGGGCAGGGGAAGATCAGCGAGGCCAACATTGGCGAGACCCTCCGTGAGGTCCGCCGGGTCCTCCTGGATGCCGACGTCAACTACAAGGTTGCGAAGAAGTTCATCGACGACGTCCAGGCAAAGGCGCTGGGGCAGGACGTTCTCACGAGCATCACACCCGGCCAGCTGATTGTGAAGCTGATCCATGACGAGCTCGTCGCGCTGCTCGGGACCTCCGCGGCACCGGTGACATTTGGTGCGACTCCACCCTCCGTGATCCTTGTGGCGGGTCTGCAGGGATCGGGGAAGACGACCCTCAGCGCAAAACTTGCCCTGTACTTCAAGAAGCGCGGCCATCATCCGCTTCTTGTCGCGGCGGATACGTATCGGCCGGCAGCCGTCGAGCAATTGCGGACACTGGCGGGCCAGATCGATGTTCCTCTCTACCACGAGGCCGGGGAGAACGCTGTCGCGCTCGCGAGGGGGGGAGTGATTCACGCGCGGCAAAATGCGCGTGACCTCGTCATCGTCGATACCGCCGGACGGCTGCACGTCGACGAGGAGATGATGAAGGAAGTGGAGACGATCAAGAAGGCGATCTCCCCGAACGAGATCCTCTTCGTGGTCGACGCCATGACGGGACAGGATGCCGTCAACACCGCCCGGGCATTTCACGAGCGCCTGAACTTTGACGGTGCGGTGCTCACCAAGATGGATGGGGACGCACGGGGAGGGGCGGCTCTCTCGCTTCGCGCGACGGTGGGGAAGCCGATCAAGTTCCTCAGCGCCGGAGAGAAACTTGACGCGCTGGAGGTTTTCCACCCGGATCGCCTTGCGTCGCGCATCCTTGGGATGGGGGACATCGTCACCCTCGTCGAAAAGGCGCAGGAACAGCTCGACGGAGAGAAGGCGGTCAAGCTTGAAGCGAAGCTGCGCAAGTCGCAGTTTACGCTGGAAGACTTCCTTGACCAGCTCCAGGAAGTCAGAAAGATGGGTCCGCTCAGCCAGGTCATGGGGATGATCCCCGGGATGAATCGCCTTCCCGCCGGCGCGACGGTCGATGAAGGAGCCCTGACGCGGATCGAAGCGATCATCCGATCGATGACCTTCGAAGAGCGCCGCAAGCCGCAACTACTCAACGGAAGCCGACGGAAGCGGATCGCTGTCGGAAGCGGCACAACAGTGCAGGATGTGAACCGCCTCATGAAGCAATATGAGCAGATGCAGAAGATGGTGCGAACGCTCGGAAAGGGGGGCGGCATGAGGAATGCGATGAGAGGGATGAAGTTTCCGGCAGGAAATTGACACCGTCTGTGGCGGGTGTGCAGGGAATCATCGTGCGGTACGGAACATGCAACAGTTTCTTTCACAGGACGACATAAGGAGACATTCACGTGGCAGTTCGGATCAGATTGCGGCGCATCGGAAAGAAGAAGATGCCGATGTACCAAATCGTGGCGGCGGATTCCCGGGCCGCGAGGAACGGAAAATTCCTCGAAGTCGTAGGCCGGTATGAGCCCCTCAAGAACCCCATGGTGATCACCACGCGCGAAGAGCGCCTCTTCCACTGGCTCAAGAACGGCGCCCTTCCCACGGACACTGTGCGGAGCCTGTTGCAGCGAAGCGGCATCTGGATCAAGTGGACGATGACCAAAAAGGGGACCGAATCCGGGAAGATCGCGGCGGAGATGGAAAAGTGGCAGCTCGGACAGGCGGAAAAGCAGGCCCGCGATACGGAGCGGAGGACCCGCCGGCACGCTGCACGAAAGAAAGCCCGAAAGGCGAAAGGCGAACCCGCCCCCGCCCCGGCAGCTCCTCCCGTGGAAGCTCCTGCAGCCGGAGCATAGGGGTGTCTTGTCTGGAGTAGTGCCTTTCCGTTCTTTGGATCAGCAATGCGAGCGCAAGAGGTTGTTCTCATTCCCGGATTTCACAATGTGGGGAGAGAGCTATGATCGAGTTTCTCGAATTCATCGTGCGGCACATTGTTGATCGACCGGAAGCGGTCGCGATCGATTGCATTCCGAAGGAAGACAGACTCATCTTTACGCTGAAAGTCGATAAGGCGGACATTGGAAAAGTCATAGGACGCAACGGGCGGACTGCACTGGCAATGCGCGTCCTCCTGGCGGCAGTCGCAGCCAGGGAAGGGAAAAGGGCAATCCTGGACATCGTCGAGTGATCAACGCTCACCCGCAGCTGGTGGCGGTGGGGACCATCGCCAAAGCGTTCGGCATCAAGGGGGAAGTCGCCGTGCGGCTGATGACCGACTCGCCGGCACGGTTCCGTTTGCTGAAGAAAGTGTGGGTCGGCGCCGATAGCCATGCAGTGACCGAACGGAACGTGGAGCGCGCATCCGTCGAGGCACGCGGCGTGCGGTTGAAGCTCGAGGGGATCGACGATAGAACCGCGGCCGAACACGCCCGGGGTCTGATCCTGTTTGTGGATGAGGCGGACAGCGTCAGGCCGGAGAAGGGGCGATATTTCGTGCACGACGTCATCGGACTGTTCGTGCGCGACGAGCAGGGAAATGAGCTGGGAACACTTGAGGATGTCCTGCAGTACCCCGCCCACGACATCTACGTCGTCCGCGGCGGCGGGCGGGAGATACAGATCCCGGCCGTGAAGGAGTTCATCACGGCGATTGACATTCATGCACGGTCCATGACAGTCCGCCTCATTGAAGGGATGGTGGAATGAGCATCCGGATCGACGTGGTGACGGGTTTCCCCAAGCTGCTGGAGGGCCCCCTCCATGAAAGCATTCTGAAGCGGGCGCAGGAGAAAGGGCTGGCGGAGATAGTCGTCCACGACCTTCGCGACCATACCACCGACCGGCACAGGACGATCGATGATGTACCGTACGGCGGCGGCGCGGGGATGATCCTGAAGGCGGAGCCGGTCTTTGCATGCATTGAGTCGTTGAAAGGCCAGCGCAACTACGACGATGTGATCTACCTCAGCGCCGATGTGGAGCTGCTGACACAGAGCGGGGCGAATGCGTTATCGTTGGACAGGGCGCTGATCCTTCTGTGCGGTCACTATAAGGGGATTGATGATCGGATCAGGCAGGCCCTGATTACGCGCGAGATCTCCGTTGGCGACTATGTGCTCACCGGCGGCGAACTGCCGGCGCTCGTTCTTATTGACGCCGTCGTCCGGCTGATCCCCGGCGTGCTGAATGACGGCGAATCAATGCTCACGGATTCATTTCAAGACGGGCTGCTCGACGGTCCGTCGTACACGCGTCCTGCCGAGTTCCGCGGCATGACGGTGCCGGAGGTCCTGCTCTCCGGCAATCACGAAGATATCGCCGCATGGCGTATGGCGCAGCGCCGCCGGAAGACGGACGAACGGCGCAAGGATATGTTCGAACAATCATAATCGTCAGTGCATCGGAGAAAGCTATGGATAAGTTGAAGTTGGTCGACGCAACCCAGATGAAGAGCGACATCCCCGCGTTCTCGCCGGGAGATATCGTCAACGTGCATGTGCGTGTTGTGGAAGGGGACAAGGAACGCATCCAGCAGTTCCAGGGGGTCGTCCTCGGACGACACGGCTCGGGCATGAGCGCAACGTTCACGGTCCGCAAGATCTCGGACGGTGTTGGTGTGGAAAGGATCTTTCCGCTTCACTCGCCCAGGATCGCAAAAGTCGAGAAGGTAAAAGAAGGCGTTGTCCGCCGCGCAAAGCTGTACTATCTGCGTGAGTTGGCGGGGAAAGCAATCCGGCAGAAGACCAACGCGTAGTATCTCCCCGCACAAGCGCGTCTTGTCCTGTTCATTGATGCATACACCCGAACGGCCGGTCATCGTTTTCCCCTATATTCCATCGACGAGATTCGGTATATTCACGCATGGCACACGTGAAGACCATTGGAATACCGGGTGATCGCATGCACCGGCCCTTCGCCGATGCGATCCGTGCTCATCCCGGATTGAAAGAATCCGTCGCGGCGCCGGCGGTTCTTGCCAGGGACCTGGAAGCGCGCATCCTGGATGCCGCATTTCTTTCGCCGATTGACTTTGCCCGGAATGCGTCCGAGTATCTCATCGTGCCGGGGACCGGCATCTTCTCGTCCCACCCCAACAACGCCGTCGCGGTCCGGTTTCGCCCCGGTCTTCGTTCCATCCAAACTCTCGCGGTCCCTCCTGTCTCTGCGTCGGATATCGTTCTCGCACGGATTCTCCTGGCGGAGCGCTACGATCTCTCCCCGCGAATCGTCCCGGTTGCGGGATCGCTCGACGAAATGCTCGCCAAGGCGGATGCTGCTCTCCTGGCCGGGGATGATGCGCTCCGTGCAGCTGCAACTGCGCCGGCCGCTCTCGACCTGGTAGAAGAGTGGATCGTCCTCACCGGCCTCCCGTATGTCCACAGCTTCTGCGTTGCGCGGGAAGGCGGCCTTCTTCCTTCTGAATGGTCGAATCTCGCCGACGCGGGAAACAATGCGGCGCCCGGGAAGGAACACGTGGAAGAGGACGCAGCATCGGGTGCGATGCTCCAGTATGGCCTGCCGGAAGACGCGCGTGAAGGGGTCCGCGAATTCCTCCGCTATGCGTTCTACCATGGCATCCTTCCCGATGTGCCTGATCTTCGCTTCTTTGGCGAAGATGACGTCGCATCCGGGGATCCGATCCTTAATTGAATTTCTTGCAGAAGATGGGTAGATTGACGCATGCTGAAATTTCTGTCCATCCAGAACTATGCGCTGATAGAAAGACTTGAGGTCGATTTCTCCGGCGGCCTGGTCATTATCACCGGTGAGACAGGATCAGGGAAATCCATCATCATCGATGCCCTTGGCCTGATCCTTGGGGAACGGGCAAACGCCGATGTGATCCGGAAAGGCTCCGAGAAAGCGGTGGTGGAAGCATCGTTTCTCACCGCGGGAAACAAAAGACTCCTCAAACTTCTTGCAGAGAGCGGGATCGAAAGCGGCGATGAACTGCTCGTTCGGCGGGAGGTTTCCTCGAAGGGGCAAAGCCGCTGCTTCGTGACTGATTCACCTGTCACCCTCGCCGTGATGAGACAGATCGGCGAGCTTCTTGTCGATCTGCACGGCCAGCATGAACACCAGTCCCTTCTTCGTGTCGAGACACATGCCGCCATGCTGGACGATTTCGGAGGTCTCGAGGGAATTGTCGAAGAGTTTCGCACCGCGCGGAGGCGGCTCCAGGGAACGGCGGAAGAGCTGAAAGAACTCAGGCGACGCGAGCGCGAACTCGTGGAGCGGAAGGAATTCTACGAGTTTCAGATCCGCGAGATCGATGCCATGAGTCCCGCGGCGGGCGAGGAAGAACACCTTGCCTCGGAATTGAAGATCCTTGAAAACGCCGAACGGCTCTTCGCGGCGACGGGAAGCCTCTACGGCCTCTTGTACGACGGCGAGCAATCGATACGCGATCAGCTTGTCATTGTGCGCAACCAACTGCAGGACCTCGCTGCTATCGACGCTTCCTTTGGCGACGCTGCGAAGGAATGTGCCTCCGCTGAGGCCGTCGTCAGCGAGCTGGCACGTTTCATCCAGGCGTATAATGCCCGGGTGGAGTTTACCCCTGAACGGCTCGAGGAACTCCGGGACCGACTCGGGCGGCTGGCCCTTCTCAAGAGAAAGTACGGAGGGACACTCGAAAGCACACTGGCACACAGAGAAAGGATCGGTCGCGAGGTCCAGCTCGCCGAGAACTTCGACGAGGTGATCTCCCGGCTCGAGGCCGCGCTGGAGACCCAACGGACGGAATGTGCCGCTATCGCCCAGCGGCTTTCCTCCAAACGATACGACGTTGCGCGAAAAGTGGACAAAGCGATCGTCGGCGAACTTGCGAAGCTCGGCATCGCGCAACCCCGGTTCTCCACTCGCATCGCGCAAACCGAGTCGGCGGAGAAAGAGGGCCCTGACGCCGTGCGGGTGGGGACAAAGAATCTCCGCCTGAATGCGAGGGGGTACGACGACGTCGAATTCTACCTCTCGACGAACGTGGGGGAGGAGGAGATGCCCCTGGTCAAGATCGCCTCCGGCGGAGAAATATCCCGCATCATGCTGGCGTTGAAAAGCATTCTTGCGAAATCCGACCGACTGCCGGTCCTGATCTTTGACGAAATCGACGTCGGCGTCAGCGGACGGGTGGCACAGGCGGTGGGACACAGTCTCAAGGCCCTTTCCGGGTACCACCAGGTCATCACCATCACACACCTCCCACAGATCGCCGGTCTGGCGGACGTTCACTTTGTGGTGACAAAGAAGGAAAAGGACGGCCGAACGGCCACCACCATGAAGCGGCTTTCGCTGGAGGAGCAGGTGCATGAAGTGGCAAAGCTGATGAGCGGTGCTGCAGTGACGGATGCCGGCCTCCAGGGGGCTCGCGAACTCATGGGGTTGACAGAGCCGGCATAGCGGTTCTCACGAACACACATTCCATCTTGACTCACATGCCATTACAGGTGTACAACACTCTTTCCCGAACAAAGGAACCCTTCACTCCGATCCGCGAAGGACAGGTGGGGATGTATGTGTGCGGGCCGACGGTGTACGGTGATTCACATCTCGGTCATGCGAAGAGCTACGTTTCGTTCGATGTGATCGTGCGGTACCTGCGGTTCCTCGGCTATCGGGTTCTTTATGTCCAGAACATCACGGATGTCGGTCACTTGACGGACGATGCGGATGAAGGAGAAGACAAACTGGTCAAGAAGGCGGCCGCGGAAAAGGTCCACCCCATGCAGCTTGCCGAGACATTTACGCGGAGCTATTTCGAAGACATGGATGCGATGAATGTCCTGCGTCCCGATATCGTACCGCGGGCGACTGGTCATATCACCGAACAGATCTCCCTGGTGAAAACACTCATCGAGAAAGGTCTGGCATACGAGACGAACGGCTCCGTGTATTTCAGCGTCCAGGCGTTTGCACGCTACGGGGCTCTTTCGGGCCGGTCGGTGGAGGAGCTGGAAGCGGGTGCACGTGTGGAAGTGAAGGCGGAGAAGCGCCATCCGGCGGATTTCGCGCTTTGGAAGAAGGCGGAACCGGGACACATGATGCACTGGCCCAGTCCCTGGGGGGAAGGATTCCCGGGCTGGCACATCGAATGCTCTGCGATGTCCATGAAGTACCTCGGTGAAAGCTTTGACATTCACGGGGGCGGACTGGAGAATCAATTCCCCCACCATGAATGTGAGATTGCACAGAGCGAAGGGGCCACCGGAAAACCGTTTGTCCGCTACTGGCTCCACAACAACATGGTCACCGTCGGGGGACGGAAGATGGGGAAGTCGCTGGGCAACTTCACGACCTTGAAGGACGCCTTCTCGAAATGGGATCCCGCTGTTGTCCGCTTCTTCATTCTGCAAAGCCACTACCGGAGCACGCTGGATTTCAGCGACGAGGCGGTGGAGGGGGCGGCCGCCGGATACGGGAAACTCATCCACACAATCCGGAATGTCCGGGATCAGTTGCGCACGGCACCGCCGGAAGGAGCGCCGCTCGCGATCAATATCGCGAAGTACGAAACGGTCTTTCGCACGGCCATGGACGACGACTTCAACACGCCGCAGGCAATCGCGGTGCTGTTCGACCTCTCGCGGGAGGTGAACCAGGCGCTCGCGGCGGAAGCGGCGTACGGGCGGCAATCCCTGGAAGCGATCGACGCGTTTTTTGACACGTACGCGGGAAAGGTCCTCGGCATCGAACCGCGCAAATCCTCGCTTGCAGAGCAAGGCGATGATCTCGCCCCCGCGCTGATGGACCTGGTGATCGGCGTGCGGAGCGAGATCCGGGGGCAAAGACTCTGGGGACTTTCCGACAAGATTCGTGACGGACTTCTTAAGCTCAAGATCGTCCTCGAAGACAAGAAGACGGGAACATCCTGGAAAAAGCTTTCCTGATACTGGCAGATGGTCTCGTCCTCACGTGCGATGCTTCGAATCGCAGCGGTCGGCTGAGTCTTCTTCTGCACGACGGAAAAATCGCGGAGATTGCGCCCAGCGCCGCGCCGCTGAAGACCCTCTGTCCCGGCGCCGGCGTCATCGATGCTTCCTCCCGTCTTATCCTCCCCGGCTTTGTGAACGCCCACTACCACGGGGAGAGCTTCCTCCTCCGGCAAATAACCCGCAACCTGCCGTTTTCCACATGGCCCTCGTCAACTGCACTGCAGCATGCGCTCTCGCTTCTGACGACACCGGGATCTTCGGAACGGGTCAGGGACCTTTACACGGTTGGGGCGTTTTCCCATCTCATGTCGGGAACGACCTGCGTTGGTGAGTACCCGCATCTTCTTGATGCGGACGGGTTTGCTGCGATGCGCGCGGGATTCGAGAAATCGGGGATCCGTTTTCAGACGACACTTCGTTCGTGGGAGCAGATTGAAGCGGCGCGACAGTTCCGCACCGAACAACGGCATGCCGCCATCGATCTTGGCGAAGAGGAAGACTATACCCTCTATCGTCTCGAGGGGCTCCTCCGGGCGGCGCAGGATCTGGAATGCCCGCTGGTTGCGCACGTCGGCGAGCAGCGAAGCGGCATGGAGGCCATGCAAAGGAATTTTAAGAAGTCGCCTGCAGCTGTTCTGAAAGAACAGGGAATCCTCGCTCACGGCGTGCAGGTGCTTCACGCCAACTACTTCACCAGGGGGGACCTGAGTGCAATGCAGACAGCGCGAGGTACGGTGGTTCTCTGCGGCGCCTCGGCAGCGGCAAAAAGGACCGGCTGTCCTTTGCTTCATCGGCTTCTCTCTCACGACGTGCGGTTGGCGATCGGAACGGATTGGGGATCAACGGATGTCGTCGGCGAGCTGCAATTTCTGCGGCGTCTCCCCGAGATCGTCTCCGGTGTCCGGCCGTTCAGCCCTCTGGAACTGATCCGGATGGCGACGATCAACGGGGCGCATGCGCTCGGCTGCGCACAGCATCTCGGATCGCTGGAACGGGGGAAAAGGGCCGACCTCGTGATGTTCTCCCTTGACGATTTTCGCGTTCCAGCGCCGGGTCCGGCACCGGATGCGAACGAGATTGCGTCCCTTGTGGTCGATCATCTGGGAGGCAACCGCATCAGCGACGTTGTGGTGGATGGGACATTCCTTGTCCGCGATGGGGCACCGGCCTCTGCCGATCGCAGCGTCCTCCGCCGGACGGCGCAAGCCCTGCAGAATGATCTGCGCGCGGCAGTCAAGGGGACTGCGGTTCCACGAAAGGCCGAAGGGATCCGCTTCGTACCGACGGCTTCCGACCTCTTCTTTCAGGAGCAAGACACGATTCCGGAAACTGTCCCCACGGGGATCAACACGCGCGATGCGGGCAAGGTGGAGGAAACCCACCCTCCCGCGCCATCAACCGAACGACCGAAAATCAGCCGCATCTTCGGCGAAGACGACCTGTGAATCGATGAGTAGACAACTTCTCCTGTTGTTGGCTTTTTTGGCCTGCTCCACCCTTCCCCTGCACGCGCAGGGTTCCGCCGGTTCGTCCGGGAAGCTGGAACCGAGGTTCCTTGTGGACATGCCGACAGCGGGGATGGTCGACAAAGGGAGTTATGCTGCCGACATCGATTTCTACGGCGGTGGCGGCGTCCTTCTCGCATTCTCCGTCGGAATTCTCGATCGCCTCACGGCAGGGCTTTCGTACGGCGGGTCGAAACTGATCGGCGGCGGCACGCCCGAAATGAACGACGCGCCGGGAGTGAGCGTGAAGGTACGGCTCCTCGAAGAAGGCATGTTCCTTCCTGCGCTCGCCATAGGGTTCGATACGCAGGGACACGACGGGTACATCAAAAGTCTTGACCGGTACGTGATCAAATCTCCCGGCTTCTTCGCCGTCGTGAGCAAGAACTACGCGCTCCTGGGTTTTCTGAGTCTTCATGGCGGGGTGAACTATGCTCTTGAGCGGGCGGACGGGGACAGGAATGTGAATGCATATGTCGGCGCGGAGAAGACGGTCGGACCCTTCGTTTCGGTCCTGCTCGAATATAATGCCGGATTGAACGACAACAGCGGGAACGCCGTAGGGAAAGGGCGCGGGTATGTCAATGCGGCGGCCAGAATCTCCCTTGGGGGTGGCTTCACGCTTGGGGTCAACTTTAAGGATCTGACCAAGAACGGCAGCGACGTTGAGGCGGCCGACAGGACCGTTCATATTGAGTACTCCAGACCGTTTTGA
>Ga0182010_10001109_pt1 | contig 14478 bp, 11 predicted proteins | sample 611E1MmetaG_FD_120488 | JGI IMG/M metagenome (GOLD analysis project Ga0182010, IMG submission 120488) | Permafrost microbial communities from Stordalen Mire, Sweden - 611E1M metaG | ecosystem: Environmental > Terrestrial > Soil > Wetlands > Permafrost | place: Sweden: Stordalen | collected...
ACCGCGCTCGATCCCCCCTCAACCTGATTGCGGCGTTGCCGTCGGCCCCCGCCCAGGTCGGGTCGGGCCGACAATCCTGCGCTGTGCGCTACCCCGCGGCTACGCACGCGTCCCGGAAGGACACGATGATTCGCACCGGCTACGAGCTGCTCCAGAAGGCCGGAGGATTCTACCCGCGGCACCCTATCCGAACAGCGCATTCCGGTTTCTTCTGGGGCTTGCGGCTGGTCGCTGCCCCGATCACGGCCGGCGCACAGCCGACGCCTGCTCGCGCCGACAGTGCAGCCCGGGGCGGCAGAAATTGGCATTCGTATCCCGGTCTCATGCAGCCGAAGATGCCGCTACCGAGCCCGGCAGCCTTCGTGCTAGGGTTGCATTTGGCAAGGCTCGAACACAATTGAGTAGCGGCCTCGAATGAAGCATTTTCGGCTCTCCACCTTCGTTGCTTTCACCTTCTTTTCGATCGCGTTCGGCCCAGCGGTTTTGCAGAGGCGGGAAGCCTCGCGGGTTTTGCACCGGCTCGAAGGGCTTGGCGTCGTGGAGGATTCGAGCGCGCAACAGGCAGCTTGGCCGCGTTGCGGCGCCGGCTTCCCAGGGACTCCGGATCCGGGACTTGTGGTACGCGTCGAGGAGCCAATCGGTCTGGTGGCGAGCTGGCAGACCGTGGGCGGCTGCGGCGCAGGTTCGGGCGGAGGTTCCAGCGTGGGCCTCAAATGGATCGGCCACAATGTGACCGGGGGTCTGTTCAACGTGCAGGAACAGGTCACCTACACCAAGCTCGGCCAGGCCGGCTATCCCGAGTACAATTTCTTCTTCAACACCCTGATTTCGACCGACATCGACCAGAAGTGGAACGTCGGGGTCAACCTGCCACTCGTCTACAAGTACCTAGTGGATCCGACCCACCTGGGGGGATCTGGGGTTCCTGCGGTCGACTACAGCAATAGCGGCGTTGGCGATATCAATCTCCTTGCGACGCGTAAGCTGGGGCGAATCAACTCTTTGTTGCTGACGGGCATTGTCGGAATTCCTACCGGGGTCTACGACGCGCGTTTCACCCCTGGAGGAACGCCGATCAATCAGAGCCAGCAGATCGGGTTCGGGGAGCCGACCGGCTCGCTCATCCTGGATCAAACCCTGGACCAGATGTGGGGATTGATTGTTTTGGGGGGCGCTGCGGCCTGGCGTGGCGGAGAAAACAAGGTGCACAACTACCGCGCGCCCAGTGGCACCCTTTACGGATACGCAGGCTATTTTCTAGGACCGCTCGTGCCGGCTTTCGGACTTTCCGTGACCGGATTCACCGGTCACGACAAGGACCAGGACTCGGAACAGACGACGCCGCTCTTCAGCACGGCCGCGAACATTTCCCTCGAATGGTCCAATAGCTGGATCGCCCTGCTCGTCGCTGCATCTGTCCCCTATGGGTACGACGGCATCAGAGAAGATGAGAATGGACGGCCTCGATCCCCATGGAGGTTTCTGCCCTGGACAGTCTCGTTGGGAATTGCGGCAGCGCCGTTTTGACGAGCCGGCGTGATGAATTTTTTTGAGCAATTCCTGGCTGAGGGAGCCACGAACTCTTTAGGAGTAGCCTTCCCGGCAGCTGAATGCACGCTATAGCGAGGAAGAAATGAGTGACACGCGCGCCTCACAGCAAGGCCTCAACATGCGGTCCATGCATGTCGGCGTCGTTGGCCCTGCGCTTGCCGCTCTCCTGGGGCTTGGTTGCGGGCTCAAGGCACTCCCCACCGCCGGCAGTCAATTTGGTAGATCGGGCGGCCAGGCCGGGCTAGGTGGCCAGTCCCAGGGAGCTGGCGGGCAGACGGTGGGAACTGGCGGGCGGACGATGGGGAGCGGCGGGCAGACGACGGGAACTGGCGGGCAGACGACGGGAACTGGCGGGCAGACAATGGGAACTGGCGGGCAGATGACGGAGAGCGGTGGGCAGACGGCGGGAAGTGGTGGTCGAACCGCAGCCAGCGGCGGACAGACGACGGGGAGCGGCGGGCAGACGGCGGGAAGCGCTGGTCGAACCGCAGGCAGCGGCGGACAGACGACGGGGAGCGGCGGACAGACGGCGGGGAGCGGCGGGCAGACGGCGGGGAGCGGCGGGCAGACGGCGGGGAGCGGCGGGCAGACGGCGGGAAGCGCTGGTCGAACCACCGGCAGCGGCGGACAAACCACCGGAAGTGGCGGCGTGAGCGGCACCGGCGGCAAGTCCACGCCAACGGGCGGGGCCAGCACGGGCGGCAGCAGTGGAAGTGCAGGCGCGAGCGGCGCGGGGGTGACCATCAACGGTAAGTTCGTGCCGAAGGACAACGCCATCGTCTTCATCCACTTCGGCCATTCGAACATGCGCGGGGCAGCCACCACGCCGACTAGCCTGACCTCCTATTTCTTCGACACCGAGGACGGACTCTGGAGCTACAAGGGGAGCTTCGCCCTCGCCAAGGAACCGACGGCGCCCCAGGCCGGATACACCTCTGCCGGGCCGGGCATGGCAATATTGCATTCGGCCAGGGGCGCGGTCGCATCCACCAGCGATGTCCAGTTCATCTCTGTCGGCTACGGCCAGGGCTCAGCGACCACCGTGGACTACCAGAAGTCTGGGACCTACTACCCCGTCTTCATGGGCTGGGCAGGCCAGCTCAAGGGCAACGTCACCTTTGGGGCGATCGTCATCATGCTGGGGGTCACCGACGGCGAACACTTGGCGGCCAACCTGGTCCCCGGCTTCCCGACCCGCGTTGCACAGATCGTTTCGGACATTCGTGCCGACCTGGGTGAGCCCAATCTCCCCGTTCTGTTCTGCGACTATGAGCAGAACGCGACGGGCCAGTACGCCATTACTGGCGCATATGGTACCGTCATGGTGCCGCTCATCAAGCAGCTTCCGGGCTTGATTTCGAATCTGGTGCTGGTTCCTACCGACGGCATTGAAATGCAGGACAACCACCACTTCGATCTGCAGGGCCACAAAGACTGGGCAGGGCGCGTGATCTCGCTCATGCAGTCTAACAACTGGTTCCCCTGGAAGTAGTCTCGGGTTCGCTGTCGCAGGTCGGTTGAATGGCGGCCGCCCCTGATTCTCACCCGGCGGCGTCGGCTGGCTGGCAGTTGGCGGCAAGGGTGCTTCTGTTCTCGGCGGTGGCGGTGGGGGCCTTCATTGTTACGTTGGGCCCGATCTCCGACGGAGATATCTACTGGCACCTTGCTGCGGGGCGCGAGATCTTGCGTCAGCGGGCCCTGTTGCGCTTCGATCCCTTCACGCTGAGCGCAGCGGGCCGGCCCTGGGCGGACGTGCACTGGCTGTTCCAGGTTGGCGCCTACGCCCTCTACGCGATCTCCGGTTTCACCGGGCTTGCCATCGCCAAGGCGGCGCTGGTTGCTGGCGGCGCGACCCTTCTCATCCACGCGGCGGAGGGTTCGGGGGGCGCCCTTGCCCGGGGTGTCTGCGCCGTTGCGGTGCTGGGCGGACTGATCCTCGATCGCCATCTCGTGCCGATGCGTCCGCTCATCGTCACGTTGGTTCTTCTGGCGGCTTTCCTCCTGGCGCTGGAACGGCTGCGCACCCAAGCGGCGCGTGCCAGATGGGCGTGGGTCGTCCTACCGCTCGCGCAGGTCGTGTGGTGCAACTGCCAGGGGCTGGCGCCTATCGGCCCCCTGCTGGTGGCGATGTACCTCGCCGGAGCCTGGCTCTCGACCCGCGGGCTTCGCCGCTGGCCCTTCGCGAGCGAGGAGGCATCCTCGCTCCGTCCGCTCGCGATCGCGCTTGGACTGTGTGTGCTGGCCTCGTTTGTCACTCCCTATGGCCTTGATGCGGTGGCGCTTCCCTTGCGCTTGCTTGGGCGCATCACCCAGGGCCGCGGCAACGTCTTTGGCAGCGAGGTCGCCGAGAACATCCCGCCCTTTGTCCTGGAACGAACCGCGCCCGAGCTGGTCTGGCATTTGAAATGGGTCCTTGCCCTCTTGGCCGCCGTCATCGCGCTTGTTCGACCGCGCTTCCACCTGGCGCACCTGCTCGCGATTGCCGCCTTTCTCGGGCTGGCTCTGATGGCCAACCGGAATCTGCCCCTCTTCTACTGGGTGGCCGCGCCTATTGCCGCGATTGCGTTGGCGCCCGGGCTGCGGCTGCTCGCCTCGCGGGGCGCGGCCCGGCTCGGTCCGTCGCTCCCCGCGCGACTGGACAGGTGCGGCGGGACTGCGGTGCTCGTGGCGCTCCTCGGCGGCGAGCTGGTGCTTGCCGGCCTCATGCAGAGACGCGAGCCTGCCCCGGGCAGTCCGACCCCGTTCCATTTTCCCGTCGAGTCGGCGCGCCGGCTGGCAGGGATGTGTGCGGCAGGTCCGGTGTTCGCTGCTGACCAGCATGGTGGATATCTCAGTTTCGCGGTCCCGGCCCTGCGGCCCTACATCGACACGCGCCTGGTGCTCCACACCGAAAAGGAGTACGCCGACTACCTCGCACTCTTCGACGAACCTGCTCGCTTTGATGCCCTTGCCGCCAGGGAGAACTTTGGCGCGGTCGTGCTGACCACGACCTACCCTGATCGCTATCTCGGTCTTATCTGGCATCTCGCCGGCTCCGCCGATTGGCGACTCGCGTACACTGACGGCTACGAGGTACTTTTTCTGCACGAAGGGCCCGGTCTTGCGCTCGCCGAGCGTGCAACGGTCGACGCCATCCTGGATGAACTGGCCGCGCGGTTTAGCGGCCACAGGGAGCTTTTCGAGGCGGCGCGTCTTCACCTGGCGCGCTTGCTGGTCGTGCTCGGGCAGTCCCGCCAGGCCGAATATGTGCTGGCCAGTCTGGACTCGCGGCCGGCCGCGCAGCTTCGTGCGCGCGCGCACTTTGCCGCCGGAGAGGTTCGGGCCGCGGCGGCGCTGGCGCGCATCCTGCTTGCGCAGGACCCGCGTGACGTGCGAAGCCTGGCCCTGCTCGCCGAGATCGCATCTGCCGAGCACCAGCCAGGCAGGGCAGGGGAATGGCTGCGACGCGCGCTCGCGATCGATCCTTACGATCCCGAGGCGCGATCGATTGCCGCCCGAATCCCGCGGTAGCTGATGCGCATGGGCAGCCTGTCCACCCTAGTTGCGACATTGGGCGAGGAGCCACTCGATGAACGCCGGGTCCGAGCGCGCCTTTTCGATGGTCGGCATGTGGTCGAGACCTGGGTATTCTGTGCACTTTTCAGCGCCTCAATCATCCAAAAGCTCGGATAGATCGGATCGTCGGTGCAGCCGTGCAGGAACATCACTATCGGAAGCGGTTTGCCGGTGGGTGCCGGCACGTACATCCCAACCGGTTGGCCGTTGTACGTCCAGGTGATGAATCCGGTTTCCTGTTTGCCGTCCGCGAGGAGCCCATCTGCCTGGTCGTGGGCGCCGTCTGGTTGGTTCGTATTTCCGGCGCCGTCGGTTGTTCCCGAGCCACACGCGAAATGTACGGCGAAACAGAGCCCAAGGAGTGACAAATTTCGAAGCGACATCTCTACCTCTCTGCAAGAGAACCGGGGTTTTCGATTCTAGACAAGAGGGCTCACGACCCGTGGGTGCAGAGCTCGACCGCGGCTATACCACGCGTGGACGGAGCACAACTGCGTACGGGGACATTCCACACTTTGGGGCAACTCATTCTGGCCGGGAACCGCCTTCCGTGCTATCGAGTCCTACTCGCCGGCAGCGAGGTGTATCAGCTCGCGACTGACTGAGAGGAGCAATGACCGGAGCATCCTTCAAATCCCCACGGGAGATGCTTCCATGAACGCACTGACGCTCGTGTTCGCAACGCTGTGCATTTTTGCGCTGGCGTACCGGTACTACGGGATCTTCTTGGCGAAGAAGGTGCTGTGCCTCGATCCGGGCCGCACGCCGCCTTCCATCGCATTCGCCGACGGGCACGACTACCACAAGACCAACCGGTTCATTCTCTTCGGTCACCATTTCGCCGCCATCGCCGCGGCAGGTCCCCTGCTCGGGCCGGTACTGGCCGCTCAGTTCGGGTGGCTGCCCGGGACGCTGTGGATCGTCATCGGCTGCGTCCTGGGCGGCGCTGTGCACGACATGGTGGTGCTCTTCGCCTCGGTCCGCCACAAAGGCAAGAGCCTGTCCTATATTGCCGAGAACGAGATCGGCCGCCGGGCTGGGATCGTGGCCTCCTTTGCCATTCTCTTCATTCTCATCCTCACCTTGGCTGGGCTGTCCATCGCGGTGGTCAACGCCCTGTTCAACAGTCCCTGGGGCACATTCACCGTGCTGGCCACTATGCCCATCGCTCTGTTCATGGGCGTCTATCTCTACATTCTACGCAAGGGTGACGTGCTCGGCGCCAGCGTCATCGGCGTGGGACTCCTGTTCTTGGCTCTGCTGGCAGGTCCCCATATCGCCGCCGATCCCACCTGGGCCAGGCTTTTCACGCTGTCGCGGAACCAGCTCGCCATCGCCATTCCCCTCTACGGTTTCGCCGCCTCGGCCCTGCCGGTGTGGCTGCTGCTCTGCCCGCGGGACTACCTTTCCACCTACCTGAAACTGGGCGTGATCGCTATGCTGGTGGGTGGCATCGCCTTCGTGCACCCGCGCTTCGAGATGGCCGCGCTCACGCCCTTCGTGAAAGGTGGCGGGCCCATCATCCCCGGTGCGGTGTTCCCCTTCATCTTCATCACCATCGCGTGCGGCGCTTTGAGCGGCTTTCACGCCATCATCGGCACCGGTACCACGCCCAAGATGATCGCCAGCGAAAAGGACATCCTTTTCGTGGGTTATGGCGCCATGCTGGTGGAGGGCGTGGTGGCTATCATGGCCCTCATCGCCGCCTGCGTCCTGGTTCCCTCCGACTACTTTGCCATCAACGCTCTGCCCAAGGCGTATGCGGCCCTGCACATGACCCCGGTTCACCTCCCCGAACTGGGTCAGGCCGTGGGCGAACAACTGCAGGGCCGACCCGGCGGCGCGGTGTCTCTGGCCGTGGGCATGTCCTACATCTTCGCCTCCATCCCCTTCATGAAGACGCTCGCGGCCTACTGGTACCACTTTGCCATCATGTTCGAGGCGGTCTTCATCCTCACCGCGGTGGACACGGGCACCCGGGTGGGGCGCTATATGCTGCAGGAAATGCTGGGCAAGATCTGGCCCCGCTTCGAGGAGAAGAAGTGGATGCCTGGCATCCTCATCACCAGCGTCCTCTTCACCGGCGCCTGGGGCTACCTGGTCTACACCGGCGACATCTCCACCATCTGGCCGCTCTTCGGCATGGCCAACCAGCTCCTGGCCACCTGCGCCCTCATCGTGGGCACCACCATGCTCATCCGCCGTGGCAAGGCCCGCTACGCCTGGACCACCGGTGTCCCGGGCATCGTCATGATCCCCATACTCCTCACCGCTGGCCTGCAGAACATCATCAACAACTACCTGCCCAAGGGCCTGTGGCTGCTGGTGGGCTTCTCCATCGTCCTCATGGCGCTCATGGGCATCGTGTTCGTGGAAGCCTTCCTGAAATGGTCCCAGCTTCTCCGAATCAAGGAGAAGATCGCCGACCGCCACGGCGAATGGGTGCTTCTGGACGCCGACGACTGACGAAGACGCTTCGACGCTCGGCGCGCTTGGTTGCCTCGCCGGAGGACAGGTGGGACAATCGTGGGACGCCGACGCGAGTGTGATGGGGTAGACTGTCGCGCGAGGTCGAGAGCCCCTCGTCAGGACCCAGAAATCGCGGCAAGACCCGCCCCGACAGGCTGCGCGGACGCCCTGGTTGGGCAGACGGAAACAGCCTTTACAAATGGTTCAACCAAACATAAAGTCTGGATATGGAAATCCTGCGGCCCTTTTGGCACGAGAAGCTCCAGCGCGCCTGGAGTCGCGTGCCGATTGCCTGGTTGTCAGGCGTGCGTCGGGTTGGCAAGACGACGCTGGCGCGCAGCCTGGACCAGGCCCTGTATCTTAGTTGCGATCTCCCCAGCACCGCCGAGCGCGTCGCCGATCCAGAGCGATTCCTGCGTTCGGTGGAAGCGTCCGTGTTGATTCTCGACGAGATCCACCAACTTGCTGACCCCAGCCGCTTTCTCAAGATTGCCGCAGACGCCTACCCTCGCCTCAAGGTTTTGGCCACCGGCTCGTCGACCCTGGCGGCCACGCAGAAGTTTCGCGATTCGCTCACCGGCCGCAAGCAGATGGTTCACCTGCAGCCTGTGCTGGTGCGGGAACTGGCGGCCTTCGGGGTGAAGGACCTACGGCGTCGCCTGCTGCGTGGCGGTCTGCCACCGGCCTTGCTGGCGGAGCAGCGGGAGCCCGAATTCTACGCCGAGTGGCTCGACTCGTTCTACGCGCGTGATGTGCAGGAGCTGTTTCGGGTGGAGAAGCGGTCGGCCTTCCTGCGTCTGGTCGAGTTGCTGTTGCGCCAGAGCGGTGGTCTCTGTGATTTCACGTCGATCGCCCGCGCTTGCGAGCTGAGCCGCCCCACGGTGATGAACTACGTGGAGGTTCTGCAGGTCACCCACGCGGTCACCCTCCTGCGACCGTATCACGGCAGCGGCAAGCAGGAACTGGTTCGCCAACCCAAGGTCTACGGCTTCGACAGCGGCTTTGTGGCCTACTGCCGCGGCTGGAACGAGCTACGCTCTGAGGACTGCGGACTGTTGTGGGAGCATCTTGTGCTGGAGACCCTAACGGCATCCTTCCCAGCGCGCGCGGTTCACTACTGGCGAGACAAGCAACAGCGCGAGGTGGACTTCGTGTTGCCCGCAGGCCGCAACGCTGCCGACGCCATCGAGTGCAAGTGGTCGGTCTCTTCATTCGATCCGAAGGGCGTGTTCGCTTTCAGGGAGACCCATGCGGCCGGGCGCAACTTCGTGGTGGTTCCCGACCTGCCCGCACCGCTTGAGCGGAAGCATGGGAAGCTCAACGTCACCTTCCTCTCACTTGAGGCTCTGGAGAAGGCTCTCGGCGCAAAATAGCTCCGAACCTGCAGGCCACGTTTCGGCCGAGGTGCCCATCAGACAGTTTGTCCTCACGACAGAGTCGCCAAGGTCGTGCCCAGATCAGCGGGCGTCAGCGCGATACCCGCCGGTCTGGCGCGTAGCATAGCATCTCGCCTTTGCGAACCACTCGACCTGCCGGTAGCCATGATCTCGGCGTCATCCAGCTTGATCTCGGGCCGGCCCCGCCGTCAACGGAGGCCAAGCCACCAAGACCGATTCCAATGTGGATTCGTTCCGTCGTTCGGATCCGGCATCTCGGGATTCCTCTCCCTGGTGATCGGCGACTCCAGGGATGCGCGCATCGTGCGCCGCTAGGAAAGCATCATCTCACGCCGAGACGGCGAAGCAGCGCCACTAGGGAGTTCACGCTGTCAAAGGCCTCGGCGCTGGCCTCGGCATCAGGGATGCGCACGCGGTACGTCTGATCCAAGAACATCTTGAGCGACACCATCGACAGCGAATCGATGAGCCCCGAGGAGATGAGCGGCGTGCTGGCGTCGATCAGCGCGCCCTGCAAGGCGTCCGCGTATTCGCGCGTGATGTAGTCCCGGATGGTTCGCGCAATCTGCTGATCATCAGCCATGGTGTGTTCTCGGCCTTGCTAGTCGTCGAGCGACGAGAGATCGCCTACCGGCTCGCCCCATTCCTGGGCGCGCAGCATACGGCGCAGGATCTTGCCACTGCGGGTCTTGGGGAGTTTGTCCACGAAATCTATGGCGTGCGGCATGGCCAGGGGCGAAAGATGCTTGCGCACGAAATTCATGATGTCGAGCCTCAGCTCGTCGCTGCCGGCGTACCCGGGACGCAGCACGATGAAGCTCTTGACCACCTCGCCAAAGGTCGGGTCGGGCTTGCTCACCGCCGCTGATTCGGCCACTGCCGGGTGTCGCAAAAGGGCGCTTTCGACCTCGAACGGTCCCACCAGGTGGCCGGCGGTGTTGATGACGTCGTCATCGCGGCCCACGAACCAGTAGTAGCCATCGCTGTCCACGCTGCCGCGGTCGCCGGTCAGGTAGTACGCGCCCACGAACTTGCTCTGGTAGGTCTGCTCGGCCTTGAAATAGCCGCGGAACATGGACGGCCAGGGCGGCCGAAAGGCGAGCAGTCCCGGCGCGCCGGGCTTGGTAACGGGCTGGTGGGTCTGGGCGTCGAGGATCGCCGCCTCGATGCCAGGAACCGGCTTGCCCATGGAGCCGGGCTTGATGGGCAGGCCAGGGACGTTGGCGATCATGATGGCGCCAGTTTCAGTCTGCCAGTAGGTGTCGTAGAAGGGCCGTCCCATGACCCTTTCGGCCCACAGGACTGCCGCGGGATTGAGCGGCTCGCCCACGCTGCACATGTGGCGAAGGCTGACGAGTTGTTCCGCGGCGGGGGGCGGCGCCTTCATCAGCATGCGGATGGCCGTGGGCGCAGTGTAAAAGACGGTCACGCGGTGGCGCGCGATGAACTCGTACCAGCGCGGGGCGGAGAACCCCGCCTCGAACACCGCCTGGGTCGCGCCCACTGCCCACGGACCGATGATGCCGTAGGAGGTTCCCGTGACCCAGCCTGGATCGGCGGTGCACCAATAGACGTCCTCGGGGCGGAGATCGAGGACGTGGCGTGTGGTCGCAAATTGCGACAGCACCGAGCCGTGCACGTGCTGCGCGCCTTTGGGACGGCCCGTGGTACCCGAGGTGTAGTGCAGAAGCGAGGGGGTGTCGTCGTTTGCTGCAAGGGGCGTGAAGGCCCGGGGAGGAGCGGTCTCGGCGTTGATCGCCGTTTCTCCTTTGCCGAGGACGGGCGCAGCGCCCGGCTTGACGTCGGTGAGGATCACCCAGGACAGCCCTGGCAGGCGGACACGAGCCGAACGCACCTTTTCGACATGTCGGGCCGTGGTGATGACCGCGCGGGTGTCCGCGTCGGCCAGGCGGACCTCGAGCGCGTCGGCCATGAATTGCGAGAACAGGGGCTGGGCGACAGCGCCCAGCTTGAGAATGCCCAGGAAGGCGAAGTAAAGATCCGGCACGCGGTCGAGGAAGAGACAAACGCGGTCGCCGGCGACGATGCCCAGATCCGCCAGCGTTGCCGCCCAGACGTCGCTGTACCGGCGCAGATCATCAAAGGTGAAGTCCTTGCGCAGCCCGCTGTGGTTCTCCCAGACAAGAGCCAGGCGGTCGCCATGACCCTGCACGCACAGCCGATCGGAGAGCAAAGCGCCGAGGTTGAACGGCTTGTCTGACGCAAGGCCAAGCGCCAGTCGGAGGGCGCCTGTTTCATAGGATGGCTGGCCACCGTTGAACAATGGCGCGACGGCAGGAAGCGCGTGAGGATCGTTCATGGAAGCCTCGGGACAAGAGCGCGGGCCTGCAAGATTGCTGGCGACAACCCGCGTGGGGAGCCCGCCGGCTCTGCCGGCGGCGCACCATCGCGGGAGGGTTTGGGAACCCTTTGAGGGTTCCCATGTGAATTGCTGGCGACGATTGACGGAACGGTAGCAAACATAGCATCATTTGTCCGGTCGGCTCGCTCAACATGTGGCTTTTCAGTAAAAAGAGTCCTGTCAAGTCCGATTTCGGTGTCGCGTCACCAGCCGTGGCGGAGGTACCCGGCTCCGGCACCGTGCTGGACATGTTGCGGGCGACGGTGACGCGCATCTCGCGCGACCACGTCCCGTCCGAGAGCATCGACATCCGTGCGCATCTGCTGGATAGTGGCTACATCGACTCGCTGAGCGCCACCGAATTGCTGGCCGACATCGAGCGCCGGTATGGTGTGCGCATCGATGAGATGGACATCGTGGGCAGGCTGTGCACCATCGAGGCGCTGGCCAGAGAGATCGAAAGCCGCGCGAGTGGTCCCGCGAAATGACCGAAACCACCTGGCGCGAGTTTCGCTTGCACGTGGGCATGCCCCACCTCGCGCCCGGCGGGCTGGCCGAGGAGCCTCTCATCAAGCAACTAGGCGCCTTCCAGTGGCAGGCCGTGGCGGCCCTGGCTGGTGAGCCCGAAAACGCCGTCGTCAGTGAGGCCGGCGAGCGCCTGCACATCTCGATGATCAGCGTCGAGCTGGGCCTGCCTGCCGGCCGCAGTTGGGACGAATTCGATGAGGGCGCCGACCTCTGCTTCCGTCAGCGCACCGGGGTGTACGGCCACAAGCTTGTGCAAGGCATCTTTCTCTTCGACAGCGAGCCGATCCCCGGGGAGGAACTGCAGACCGTGCAGGCGCGCGACGACCTTGTGCGTGGCCGCAGGCCTTGGGCCTACGTCACGCACGGATTCATCACGCGCAGCGGGGGGACTTGGGCCAAGCTGGAAACGCCCCGCGCATTCCTGGAACGGCCCGCGCCCGCCCTGTCCGCCATGCCGGCCGGGATCACCGAACACCTCGCGGTCGAACGCTCTGGGGCGATAGAGGGCTTCCTGGACTGGCCGGGCGCCGCAGAACTACCCCACGACTTGCAACCCGTCCCCTTCGAGTACGCGATCCAGCCGGAAACCGACTTCAATGCAGTGGGTGTCGTGTACTGCGCGCGGATCCCCGCCATCATGGCCTCGGGCGAGCGGCGTTTCCTGCGCGAGCGCTTGCTGGGCCCGCTGTCCGAGCCGCTGGTCGCCTGCCTATCCGTCCAGCACCGCCGCCTCTACTACTTCGCCAATGCCGCGCGAGAGGAGAAGCTGCACATCCGCGTGCAGGCGCGCTTCCTCCCGCCGGCCGTATCCGCGCCGTCCCGCGTGCGCACCCTGGGGCATTTGCTATTCCGGACCGATGTACACCGGGCCTCCGATGGCGTGCTCATGTCGAGCTCCCTGGTCGAGAAGGCCCTGCGCGTGCCGGGGCAGATGAAGTCGCTTCTGACCGAGTCCGAGCGCCTGCTTGGCCGCGTGCAAGTTCGCGGCTAGGGCGAGATGGTTTTCACCTCCAACATCTTCATCTTCTACTTCCTGCCGCTGGTACTGCTGCTGTACTACGCGTTGCCGTTCCGCTACCGGAATGCGCTGCTGACCCTCGCGGCGTACGTCTTCTACGGCTGGCACAAGCCGTGGTTCGTCCTGCTGATGATGTACTCGACGGTGTGCGACTACTACGCCGCCCGCATCATCGCGGCGCCCGGTTCGTCCCAGCGGCTGCGCAAGGGCACGCTGGCGGTGGCGGTGATCAACAACCTGTTGCTCTTGGGCTATTTCAAGTACGGCGTGTTCGCGCAGGAGAACGCCCAAGCGCTGTTGCACCTGCTGGGACAGCAGGGTTTCCGTATCATGCAGATTACGCTGCCCATCGGCATCTCGTTCTACACGTTCCAGACCATCAGCTACACGGTGGACGTGTATCGCGGTACCGCACCTCCGGCGCGCCGATTGAGCGACTTCACCTGCTTCGTCGCCCTGTTCCCGCACCTGATCGCGGGACCGATCGTCCGCTACAACACCATCGCCGATCAGTTCGGCCACCGCCAGCACACCTACGAACGCTTCGCCTCGGGCGTGGCTCTCTTCATTCTCGGTTTCGCCAAGAAGATCTTACTCGCCAACGCGATGGGGCGCATTGCGGACGTCGTTTTCGCCGCCGACTCGCCCGACGCGCTCACCGCCTGGTGGGGGCTGGCCGCTTACGCCGGCCAGATCTACTTCGACTTCTCCGGGTACTCGGACATCGCGGTCGGACTCGGCCGCATGGTCGGCTTTGAGATCCCACGCAACTTCAATTCGCCCTACCTGTCGCGCAGCCTCACCGAATTTTGGCAGCGCTGGCACATGTCGCTGTCCAGTTTCCTGCGCGACTACCTGTATTTCCCGCTGGGCGGCAACCGCTACGGCGCGCGCCGCTCCATGATCAATCTCTGGCTGGTCATGCTCATCGGCGGTCTGTGGCACGGGGCTTCGTGGAAGTTCGTGCTGTGGGGCGCCTACCACGGACTGTGGCTGGCGCTGGAACGGGGTTTCGCCAAACGCGACGGCGGCCTGTGGTCGTTCCTGCCGCGGCCGCTGCAGATCGCGGTCACCTTCGCGCTGGTGCTGCTGGCGTGGGTGCCGTTTCGGGCGGAGAACTGGGCAGCCACCGTGGCCTACCTGCGTGCCTTGTTCGGCCTCGGCGCGGCGCTGCCGCACGGCCAACTGGTGCGCGGCGAGGTCTTCTCCCTTAACCACGTGATGATGATGGGAATCTGCGCCTTCGTGGTCACGCGCAAGACGCAGGCCTGGGATCTAGCCCGCAGCGTGAGCTGGCCCAAGCTGGCCTGGCTGGTGCCGCTTTTCGTGCTGGCCCTGGCCGCCATGTACACCCAAAGCTTCAACCCCTTCCTCTACTTCCGGTTCTGATCATGTCGCGCGCCCTGTGCAAGACGTTCGCCTTTGTCTTCCTCGGGATCATCTTCGTGGTCCCGTTGTTTCAAGGTATCTGGGAAAAGGCGGTCGAGGGAGGATCACTGCGCGTGCTCGGGGTGTTCAGGAAGATCCCGAGTGAGGCCAACCTGCGCAGCTTCGAGAAGGAGCTGGAGGAATCGTCCAAGGTGGCCGACTGGATCCGG
>Ga0182010_10001110_pt1 | contig 14474 bp, 16 predicted proteins | sample 611E1MmetaG_FD_120488 | JGI IMG/M metagenome (GOLD analysis project Ga0182010, IMG submission 120488) | Permafrost microbial communities from Stordalen Mire, Sweden - 611E1M metaG | ecosystem: Environmental > Terrestrial > Soil > Wetlands > Permafrost | place: Sweden: Stordalen | collected...
GGGATTGCATTCATTGTAAAGGCTGTCTGAAACAGTGATGACCAAACATCATTCTTATTCTCTATCCACCTTCTGTGAATGACATTGTAATAAACGGTATTAATTTGCCCGGCTAAATCATAGCCTTTAATTTTACCCATCATCATCCTGAGATAACAGGGCTTGTAATAGTCGTCATCCTCAATTATAAATATTGCTTCAGGGTTGTGTTTTTTTGATTCTTCTATCCCTGTACAAATATTGCGTCCCTGTGTATTTTGCCCTACCTGCCATAAGGGAACTGGGTATATCTTTTTAATTGTCCAGTTATTTTTAAAATTATCAGTAATAAAATCCGTTGTTCTCGGATCACAGTCATCAATAATTATCCAAAGAACTTCGCCCGGATAATCCTGAGCTTTCATCAGTTTTGCACATATTTGGATCTGTTCAGTACGCGCGCCTGTTGGTGTTATTAATACTATCATTCCCATGCAAATGTTTTTATCCAATCATAAACACTTAACATTCCTTCTTCAATATTGACTGTCGGCTTCCATCCGAGAGACTGTAATTTCTTTGTTGATAGCCTTTTTATAATAGTTTTTTTCATTGGCGGCTCAATTTCTTTAATCAAAGATTCATCAGCACCCGCAATTCTACATGATTCTTGCGCTATCCAAAGCATTGATCGTTCATCATCATCACGACCAATATTAAACGCTCCTGATTTACCGGATTCAATGATCATCCGATAACCAGAACATAAATCATCAATCCAACACCACGAACGAACAGATCCCCTGTGAACTATAATAGTTTTTCTATGATGTGCTTGCCAAAGCATGTTATCCATTGCCCTGCGCCCTTTACCGGGAGGTGCTCCGGGGCCATAAGGCATTGAAGGACGGATAATAACCAATCCGTAGGGTGCGTATTCCTTAGCTGCATCCTCGCTCCATCTCTTGCTTATTGCATAAATACCAGTTGGTTTGCCGATCAAAGGAGAATCCTCATCAATTAACTGATCTCCAAAATCACCATAGACCTCAGAAGTGCTTGTATGAATTAACCTCGCGTCATATAGATCACATGCCTTAGCAACTCGCAAAGTCATTGAAGCGTTAGAATCTATTGCGTGAATACAATCCTGTTCATTAAAATATATTCCAACCTGAGCAGCTAAATGAATTACAGTGTCTGGTTTATATTGTCTGATTAGGTATTCTGCAACTCCTTTTTCTCTTAAGTCTCCGTGCTGAAAATCAACTCCAATTACTTCATGAAATTGAGATAAATATTTTGTCAAATGCATTCCAATAAAACCCGCAGCTCCGGTAATTAGTATTTTCATAAATCCTGTGTTAATATATGCTTAGCTCTATAGTTATTTTCTTTTATTAATTCCTGAATAAGTAGTTTATTTTTAAAAACCAACTCTCCTTTATTTTTTGGAACATAGTTATTGTAATGCCATTGATGTACAACAAAAGGACTATCAATTATCTCAACTTTTAATCCTAACATTCTGATTCGCGCAAGTAAGTAGTCGTCACCATACCCACATCCATCACTTAGTCGCTCATCATATCCATTAAGCTTTTTTAAGTTGGTTGCTGTTATTGCACTACAAAAGTCATAAGCAACTGGTCTGTATTTAGAATGATTGTACCATGCGTTTTGCCCATCCTTTGATGCGCCTATATTATTTGTCGCAAGCAAGTCGCCAGAAAGGCTATTAAAGGTCGTCTTTTCATCTATACTGTAACACCCAAAAGCAAAATAATTACCATCAGTCACCTCGGACGCTTTGCTTATTATATCCCCTAAGTGACAACACTCTGCATTCTGTAAAATAATAATATCGGGATTTTTAGTCATTGCAAAATAAATTCCTTTATTGTAGGCCGGCTCAGGATTTATCCATTGTTTATTAACTGTTTTTAATATCGTAATAGGAAATTTACATACCCCTAGTTTAATATCTTCCCTACTACCGTCATCAACAATAACAACTTCATAATTCTTATATTTTGTCCTAGCAATACTTTCCAATGTCCTATCAAGCTGAAACTGTCGGTCATAATAAGTCATAACTACGCAAATCTTCTTCATTTTATTAGTCGTTTTTTACCTGAACTACTTTCGTTAGCGGTTCTGAAATAATTCTTTTCCTCATCCGATAAAAGATTAAAATCTGTTATGTACCACGGAAGATGTTTTACAGTGTATGGCCTATTTGTACGGATAGCTGAGTGTGAATATTCCTTAACTCCTTCCCTGTAAAGTGCAAAAGTCGTATCAACCGCCGCCTCAAAATAATGACTATCTAAAGGATGTTGCCAGTAACGAGCCTCATAAAATCGGATAAAATTACCTTCCTCGCTATTTGGTAGATCATTTATCTCAAGTGAAAGTCCACATTTATCAAACTGAGGATAAGAGTCTAGACCAAGATTCATGACATCAAGAAAGTTTTCCGGAACAGATGACAAGTCCAGATCAGGATCACTAACTATATACCGGCCTGTTATTCCTAGCCTTCCAAGTATATTTAATTCAGGATTCCAAATACAAGTATGTCCCCAATTAGCGAGAAGATAGAAAACATGATAACGAGTATTTTTATAGTATTTAAGTAATGGCTTATAGTCAGATCCGTTGTCGACAAAGACCGGATTAATCCCGCGTGCCGAAAGCCAATCAGCCATTTTTACAGGTAATTCTAAGCGATTGTAATTAATTATTAACGCATACATCTGATTCCATTTTTCTTATTATACGGTAAATTGAAGGCTCGCTTATTTCATAAAGTTCACTCACTTGAAAAACTGACATAGTTGTATTATTCCCCATTTTCTTGAGAGCATCATAGCGGGCATATATTTCCCAATGATGAAGTATTGAACATGGCATTAATCCAAGTTTAATATCCTTTTTGACCCTTTCAATATTTGTATTTATGTAAATAAAAAGCATCATATATTTGCTTTAGAAACTATTTTGTTTGTGCTTTTCTGCTTTGCGTTTATATCCTCAATTGTAGTTACAATCGTAAGCTCAGAAATAGCACTAGAAACAGCAGTAGCAATATCGTCAGCATTTAAAGCACCTGAATTTGTCGATGAGTTCAATTGACTTTGTGATAGTTGAGGCGTCAGTACGGTAGTCGCGGCTGCGGCAGTAGTATGAGTAGTAGTAATCGACGTCGCAGTTGCGGATGTTGATCCAGAACTTACATCAGTATCTACTGCCAATATGTTTTTCACAGCAGCTATACCAGTTGCCGTTGCCGATGCTGCCGCTATAAGTTTTAACACTACCCCCCCGGGCGTATCGGCATAAGCAGACATCGCTGCTTTGTATGTGTTAATAGTGGTTTGGACTACTGCGGCTGCCTTTCCTATCTTAGTTTCTTTACCGAATATATTAGCAAGATTTCCGGCAAAATCAGCATAAAGTGATAATTTTGCATCGCTCTCAGCTTTGTCTATAAGTCTTTGTTTTGCTGCGTATTTAGCATTGATAATATTTACATCTGCTCCTGTTTTTTCGGCAGATTTTATTTCTGCTTTTTGCTGTATAGTAAGTTGTTTACGCTTTATTGAATATTGATTTTCAGAATTATCTTCAAGGATCTGAAGTATGTTTTCTTCATTTATTAAATCTTTCTCATACCGCCATTGAATTAATTCCTCGTGTGCCTTTTTCTTTTTTTCTACATCTTCAGCATCTATTTTACGAAGGTCTGCAAGTTTCTGTTTATAGTCATTAATCTCTTTGTCTAACGCAGCTTTATCCTCTACTAATTTCTTTTCTGCATCATTTTTTTCTTTTGCAGCTTGCTCGGCTGCCTTTTCTCTTTTTGCGTCAGCCTTGTCTGCTAGATCATCTTCGCGGGTTTGAGCTTTCTCTCTAATTGCTATCGACTCATTACTTATTTGTTCTTGTGCAACTAAGGCATCAGAATACGCTTTAACTTCCTCGTCTGAAATATTTTTTTCCTTTTGCAATTCGACAGCATAGGCAACTCCCTTCTCTCTTAGTAGTTTTAATTCCTCGGCAGTAAAACCTCTTCCTTTTGTTAGTGCCTGTTCTGCCAAGCTTACTTCTGCATCTGCTATTTTTTTGCGTTCGCTATACTGAACCTCCTCAAGTAGTAGAGCCTGATTGATCAACTGCATTCTTTCTTCTTCTGATTTACTTCTATTGCGGGATTGTAACATCAACTCGTCAATCTGTGTTTTCCGTTTTGCATCAGCAACGGCATTTATTGATGTCATGTCTTGCAGGTCTTGCTGAAGTTGCTTCCATTTAACTCCTTCATCGTATGCCTGTTTTATACTTTCGCCTAATCCCGAGAATGATTCTTTAAGTGTTTTTTGCCCTGTTACTAACCCTATAATCGTATTTGAGACACCAGTAAAGACTGCTTTTATACCGGCCATAGCACGTTCAATAGCTTCTACCACGGGTTCAAACTTTTTAAATATCGCAATCAATCCCACTACAACTGCAATAATAGCAGCTATTGCAATAGTAATAGGATTAGTCATCCATGCTGCTTTCGTTGCCTTTCCGGCAGCCACGGTTGATTCTTTAAATGTGTTGATCGCAGTTGCTGCCTGGCCAACTGGCCCAGGTAATTGAGATATACCACCTAATGCGCCTTGAATTGCCTCACTATATAACCCAATACTGGAACGTCCGTCACTTTGAGCTTTGTCGTAGGCAATAACAGCATCTTTTGCGCCTTTTAAATTTTTAACCGAATCAATATAATCTTGCGATAAAACTCTCTGTTCTTTATCGTTGATTGTATACTGATTAGCCAAAGAACCTAATCTTTTTTGCTCTAGTTCAACTATCGCTGCAAGCTGCTTTCGTGAATTTATATTCGAATTATTTGCCTGAGTTTGAAGATCAACCAGTTTTTTAGATTGATTATATTCTTTCTGCGCATTTCTTAAAGCCGCGTTACTAGTTTCAATTTCAGCAGCCGAAGCCGTGCCGGAATCCTTTAGATCATCGTTTGATTTTTTTAATTCATCAACCTTCTTTTTTGCTACCACAGCCTCTTCAGCATACTTACTAAGATTACTCTCAACATTGATCAGATATTTTTTTGTCTCGTCCATCACAGTTTTATTAAATCAATCGTACATAATTGCCCCGGAACATAATCGTTAATCTTATTCACGTAAAAATAAGCCCTATACTGACTTAAATAAATAGGTATATAATGCTTCAAGCCAGCGACCTCGTATACAGGTAGATTAAATTTTGCCTTTCTTAGATTTGTTTTTGTGAGTAATCTTGAGAGTCCTGCATAATTAACAATCAATTGAGAAAATGAAACCTCAGAAGAACAGGCAATTTTGGGCGAAACTGTGTCATAAGATGTTCCGCCTGAAAGTGAGTCCCGTATTCCAAATGTTTTTCCAGTAACTTGCTTCACATAGACAATTCTAGGATCAATATCATCGGCTGCGTCGTAAACAGAATCGTCAGAATTCCACTCATTAAAATTAATTCTCGACACATTTATATCCGTCAGGATCTTGTTTTCATCACAAGTAGAAACAGACAACGCTACCATATCCTCTTCATAGTCGAGTGTTTCATCATCAATCTGCATCGTTCCTTTGCCGGTATCTTCCACGACATCATCAGAATCCTCATATTTTAAATAATTATTACGGGCATAGTCGCCGAATTTGAGCTCACATTCATCCTCTGTTTCTGACAGATAAGCACTCCAATCTCTTGCAATTGAGATGTTTTTATAAAGATCATTAAAGTTCCAGAATTTTATTTTTCTGTCCCTCGCAATAGTATCCGGAATAAGTCCAAATAGATTACAGATCATCTTTATAAAATCCGTCTGGGTCATATCCGGCAGGTAGAGATGAGGCTCAATATCTGACGCGTAATCTATTTTTGCATCATCTATACTGACTATTGAAATCGTGTAAGCATAAAACGGGTAATGTGTATCTACCCAAAACGTGAGATGCTCCCCGGCGACAGCATCGTACTCTAATTCATACTCTGCCTCCAAATAATAGACACTTAAAAGCGTAAATGTTCCAACATTCGATAATCCGCTATGAAGATATATATTTGCATCAGGACTATAAGTAGTGCCTTCAGCGACATGAATGTGAAATTTATATGTCCCTGAGTACGGTACGTAAAAATGTCCCGTTTGAAAATTATAATCGCCATTTATTAAATTTGCACCCGGCCAGCCAAATGGTACGGTGCTATTATAATTTGCATATCCGTTCCACGAAACAGAATACAGATATTTGTCTATATCGGTTATACTCCTAGTCGTTATCGGCATAAACATTTTTAAAAACCTCGAATCTGTTAGTATGTCCCCCTGAACAATATACCCGGCATTTAAAAATATCTCATCCCAAATAGCTTTTAATTTGATAAACGGCCATATCCATCCCCCGTATTGTTCTGTCCTGCTTCCTGTGTCGGTCAAAGGATTAATGCCGCCATCATCAGAAGGCTCTAGAAGCGGGTAAATATAGTCCAGATCGCCTGCGTTACTGGCTGCTTGTACCGCTGCGTTCCAGTTATGATTACACGAAGCAAGTGTAAGGTCAGTTAACTTTAAGTCTTCTATTGCTGTGAAGAAATTAAGATTACCCGAGTAAATAGTAACATAATAATATTCATCATCAGTTTTTGTAAGGACTATATATCCGACCGATATTGTCTCGATGCCGTCCTGAACAAATTTACAAGCCTGTTTCTGGTAAGGAAATAAAGTGTTTGCACCAACCTCGCCGGATAATTCAAATAATGCGCGCATCGCCCTTGTTTTTCTGATCTTAAATTCAGCTGTGAAGTCCGACTGTCTATCCTGCATCTCTGCAATATCATTCGTCTGCTTATTCTGAGCTATAATCTCATCGTCATTAAGGTCGCAAAGCGTGTCGCCAATATATAAATATTGAGATTTCTGATATACAGCCGGCGTATTTGGGAGTTCTTTGCGTGTGATTTCAAAATCTAAGATATACCCGGGCGCTGTTTCGTCTTTAATCAGATGATCGCCGCGAGTTATATCGACTTCGCGCCAGGCTAGATCCTCATATTGTTCGACCTTTTCGGCCTGTAATAAACCTGTAAAACCGGGAATATTGCCCGATGTTATTCCTGATAGTGTAATCTGATATGAATATTTTGCTTTTAATTTTGTCGGACGTTCTGTCTTTGAGATTACTGAAAACAATTTTGTTACCTGAGTGCCGACAGATTCAGTTTTCATTTGTATTTCGTAACCGTTTTGAAAAAGAAAATAATGCCAGCCATTGAAATACCAGCGTAGGTATACTCCTTCGGTGCATCTTTGAATTAATATTCTTTTTATACTAAGCATAAATTACTAAATCATCACAAAGTTTGGCTGCACTATCTGTATGTCCTGCCTGTCCTATTATTGCTGTTGTATTTGCCTGTCCTGTGCCAATTGCTGTACCTGTTATACCTATTGCAACATTAGTTATATTACTCCATGCTTGTGCTATACTTTGATCGGTAGGTGCTGCTTCAAGATAATCATTGCCTGATTTCCAAAATATCCATCCTCCAGCAGGGCCGACATCCCTTAAACCATAAACAGTAGTTGAAGTAAATGCACGACAGGCACGAACAGCATATAAGCTACTTTTATTAGGTCCTACCCAAAATCCTCCTCCGAATTGCAAATGCCATGACTGACCAAGATTAGCCTCTGAAGAACTCCAATATGCACCGCTAGCTACAAAGTTTCCAACTCCAAATAAATATAATTCAACATATATTGCATTGAGTTCATCTTTTGAAGGTAGAAACCAATCATTAAAAGGTAAGGCAGAAATATCTTTTACTAATCTCACAGAATAATAAAAATTTGTTCTATTACTGGCATTTAATTCAATCTGAGCATTATCGTTTTTTAATACGACATGCCACGAATTATTTCCAAAAGTAAATGGCGTTGCAGTCCAGAATATGCCAAGTAAAGATTTATAAAAATAATATAGCTGATAACGGGATAGGTGTAGACCTGAATTTCCATATCCAGCACCCAATGCTTTAAAATCAACTTCATCAGTTGCTCCTGTATTTGGACTATCCCAATGTGTTGTACCAACTTCTTTTAGTTTGCCTCCAGCAATTGTATCCCCTCCGAGAAAATCAATAAGTATTTGCCATTCTGAAAGCGTAGGAATATGCCATCCGACAGGACAAAACCCTGATGACATAATCTGATCGTAGGTATAAAGCCCTCCATAGACTGCACGATTTGCCTCGTCATTTTCATAAACTTTGGATCCCGGATATTCGGAATCGTAATTCTTACACATCCAGATTTGAGTTCCAATAACTAATTCACAAAGTTCAGTATCGGGAGGAGTAATGACCGGAATAACCTTTACTGGCGAATATCCATTAAGTGATAATTTCCTGCTTCCGATTGTCGCGGTCAATTCAATTTCATATCCATTGACAAAATTATTCTTAACCGACGTTTGAGTAGATTCTATCCGTACGTTTTTCCATCCTGCATCAGTATAGATATATACTTCACGAGTATTTAAAATTGTCCTTATCGCGCCGCATTGGCTAAGCGTTATTTGTCCTGATGATAATGTGATTTTTTTATTTCCGAGCGTTCTGTATTTTTCCCCTGATGTCGATAAAGTTTCTTTTCCCGGAAGAAAATGCCAGTAGTGCCAACCGTTATAAAACCACCTGAGATAAAAGCCATTTAAAGGGTTTATGATAGGAATACGATATGGATTTAAGCCTATATTCATATTTCTATTTCACAAGTCATGTGGTCAGCGCCTTCGGGTATTGTATCAGGATTAATATCCAATGAATTTATAAATCCCTTTAAATCTGCTGTGCTTACAACTGACGTAATTGTGTCAAGAAGTGTATTTGATGAGTTGTAAATATTTATCGTGACAGTAGCATCAGAGATGACCTCGGCGGGCATTATGAATGAAATATCAAAAGGAAGACCAAGAAAATAAACCGGCTGATCAAATGAATTCAGGAAAGGTACATCTCTATCGGCAGTTGCAACGTATTCATAAAGATTAGATCCCTGCTCCTCTGATCTGACTGATTCAGCATAATACCATGTATTACCCTCAGATGTATAAGCCTCATTCGATCCGTACCAGCACTCACGATATTCTAAAGTAAATTTCCCTGATTTATTTGTCTCTTTCATTAAGACAGTAGAATAATCCCCTACCTTGCCGAGTGATGTCATTATCCTTAGAATTCCAGATACATCCATATCGGCAAAACCAAATGTATCAGGAGAAGCAATTACAGTTAAAGTCTGGACAACATCATTAATCGTTAACCGGCCCTCGAAATAATAGCCACCATGTAAGGTGTTGTCATTTAAATAATCAATATCATAAGTGGCGACCCAGGGAATATCAGTTATTAAATCAGATCCATCAATATCAATTATTTTTCCGACGAGCATCGAATCAGAGTAAACATCATGCACCAAAATATCATCACCTATGTTGCCCGTGAAAGAAGTAACTGTTATTGTCAGACATCCGGCCGGACTCCCAACGTTCTCAGCCGAAGCGGTTACGACAAAATCTTTTCTTTGCAGTCGAAAGTTATTTGGCGATTCAGTTGCAAGCCATTTGCTATTTAATGCAGGGCTAACAACTGGTTCGGGGGTTGATATAAGGGTTACTGCCATTAAAGTACCTCCATTGTTATTTTACTTATATGCTGACTGAATTTCTTATCAATTTTCTCAATTGTTTGTTTGCGAACCGAAGTATAAATATCAACAAAAACCTTTGATCTAAAATGTTTATTTCCGTATTTATTAATATACCATGTCACTGATTTAGCTTCTCTGACTTTTCCTTCATTCGTCCTGGACTTAAACATATTGTGCTTTTCCATCCATGCGTAAATCTTCTTCCATAGTTTAGTATCAACAGTACTTTTACGAGGGCCGCGACCATGCTCAACGACCGAAAGCCAATAAGGTACCAGAATCCCATCATGCAGCTCTGTTATCTCAATTTGAAACATTGCCATAATCGAGGGACTGATCTTGTTGCCAGAATAGGAATTCTTTTGAGCGATTAAGTCGATCATCTCTTGAAGCTCGGGTTTAAGGTCTATTCCTATCATTTAACAGTTTGTTTTATTTTCAATCGCAAATAAATCTAGTGGCAATGCCCATCCAAGAACGTTGGCATCGTATCTGCTTTCCTGAATCTTAGTGGCATTTATTGACGTTATCTTTCTGAATGATTGGGTTTTAATAAGAGCATTAATAAACTTATCACATATTTCTGTTACAGAACTCAAAGTAACTTCATTATTTTCCGCCGTGTCTTCCGGCTTAACTTGTTTAAATATCTCAACTGTTATAGGCGGATAATGATGATGGATGCCGTTGCCTTTAGGTTCAAACAGCATTGAATTAGGCTGAATAATGAGCCCTACAATGTCATTCTGTTTTGACTGATCAGTTATTATGCCGGCGAGTTTGTCTGATTCATAAAGAACCTGCGTACATCCGGAAGTTGTTAAGGCGGTTTTAAGTATTGTTGTTATCATTTCTTTTCATTTTTATAAACCTCTGCAAGCCTCTCTTGAAACTCATTCTGCTCTTTTGCAAGCATAAATTCTACTAAACAGTCATTGTAAGGAGCTAACATGACCTGTTCCTCTGTGTATCCAAATGAAGACTGAAGGTATTTGATTGATGTTAGCTCTGCAAACTTGGATAGCTTATCAATACCAGCTGCGACCTCCTGTTTTGAAGGCTTTCTTTGAAGTATCTTTATCTCACGCTGAACGAGTTCTGTCATTAATTTTACAAGATGATTAGCAACCGGGTAGACTTCAATCACTTTACAATTAAGAATCTCTTTGCCAAAACTTAAAGCGTAATCATCGTCCCAGATATCGCCGGATACAATCGGATAGTAAAACCCATCCATAATGCGCAGGATGGCGCCAAAATCATTGGGTTCTTTTACTGCCATAAACAAACGCTGACCATAACAGATAGAGTCGGAGAACGCTTTTAAATCAGCCGGAACATCATAATACTTCCCTATCTTTATTTTATCAGGAACAGGCAGCTGCAATAATCCGTCGGACAAAGAATAGTATTGATCATTCTCCATCATCTGTTTTAATGTGAGCTTTTCGATGTTCATTTCGTGATCTTTTTACCAATTCTGTAAAGTTCAGAAATAAATTCCTTTGCATCTGAATTATCCAATTTAATGAAACTGACTGAAGGATCATTAAGAACATCATTTCTCAACTCAATAATCAACTCATTATTTTCCAGGTATGGAATTACCTGATTCTGTGCTTTGTCAATAAAGATTTTTCTTGTTGCCATAATTATAGTTTTAAGCTGACCATTTTTGATAACCTGATGATTTTGAAAGTTGTGTCATTACGTAATATCGAAGCGGATCAATCAGATGATTAAAGTCGTCTATTGGGATACCGGCCTTCTTATCATTCCAAATGTAGTTATTTAATTCCTTTTCCAAATTAGGACTATCTTCATCTATTATTAATTCGAAATCCTGTAAGATTCTGATACCCTCATTAACACTACCGTCAAATTTAACAACTGGTCTGACATTGAATCTATGTTTATCGCCTGATTTTCCTTTGAGCTCTGCTATCATCCTGGGACTGGCAGAATCGGCAACGATTAAATCATTCATTGTTGCATATTGACTAATGTTTGCTCTTAAATTTTCAACCAATTGATTAGCCTGATAAAAACATTCTTTTGCGTAAATCTTCTTTGCCTTCTTGTCTATTGCTACCTTTATCATTGCATCAGGATCGGGATTAAATCCAAAGTCTAAACCATAACCAAAAGGAAGTGAGGTGTCAAAATCGCCATGACTCCAATTTGAAAATACTACCCCTTCAAGACGACCTAACAATCCGAGTCCGTAAACCCTCCACCAATTTGTGAATTGAGGCTTGTCTTTTTTCATTAAGATATTTTGCAATTCTCCTTGTGGTAAATATGGATTGTCCGTGAAATTCGATCTTATTAAAACATGAGGTATATTCGGCATAACCTTTTCGTGCATCCAGAACTCACGATCCGGGTTATAATCGACAAATGTTATTTCGCTTCTTGAAAATAACTGATCAAAAACATTATAGGTAATTTTACGATTGCATTCGTTAATGTAGAGTATTTTTCTCCTTGGCCCGTGTGCCATTGCAAGGTTCCCCTCCACTCCATAGCAATTAATTTCTGATTTACCAATTTTGTACAATGGTTGCGCCGGGGATGATTTTACTTCTGCGGTTTCTTCACCAAAAGAATTTAAAATATTATCAAAATCTGCTATGACCCCTTGCTTTAAATGCGGAAGGGCATAACTGCAAAATGTAGTCTTCATTTTAGGGCCGCTTGATAGGGCATTATAGATAACCTGGAGAATGCTATAAGTCTTTGAAGACCCTTGTCCCCCTTCATTTATTATGAGCCGCGGGCCAGTCCCGTTAATCGCATTAATTAACGCCTCAGCATTGCGCCTAAAAACGTTAGTTAATTTTACTAAACTCATCTTTTAGGGATTTTAGCAGTTTTGCAGTTTCACTGTCATCAACAGTTATATTAATATCTTTTGGGATGCCGGTATGTTCAATCTTTTGCCTATCAGCCCACTTGGCCCGGTTTTTTAACCAGAACATTCTGTCGGCACCACCCTTCTCAAGAGCATCTTTGAATATAGTACCCTCAACCAGGGAGACACCTTCTTCCATTTTTTGTGTCCGATAGACGGAAAAATCCAGTTTATATTTTCTCTTGACAGCATTATACAGAGTTTCTTCATGATAGCCCATCAACCTAGCTATTGCTGCTCCATTACACCCCGCACGAAGATACATATTGACTTTCTGCCAATCTATAACAATTTGCTTTCTGCCTGACTTCTTTTTCTTAACTTTCTTATACATTTTGTATTAGATCAAAGAATGTTTCACCCTTAATGATTGTCTGATCTGGATTTAATCCATAGGCATCCATAAACATTGCTTTATTTTCATAATTCGTAAATGACAAAGTTATGAAAGATTCTCCTTTCTTGAGGCCAATCTCTTGTTTTATTTTCTTTTTCAGATCTTTAATCTTTTCTTTTTTAGCTTCGAGTAGTTTAAAATCTTGCTTAACCTCTTTTTTTTCGATGATAGTCATATTTGGAGATTCGATGGCAATAAGATCCATCTCACTAGCCTCAAGTCCGGCAAGTTTATAATCAATATCAGGTAAGAGGTCTGCAAGCAACTTATAGTCTTGAGACGTGTTGGTGCTTTTTGCATCCATGTAAATATTCTGTTCTTTCTCTTGCTTTTCGGTTAAAGAGACTTTTTCTACCTTGATTTCATAATCGTTCTTACCATCGTATCTGTAATATAAATCAAGAGCCATTGTTCTTTTATGACCAGAAACTAAGTTTCCTGTCTTTTCATTCCATACAATTCCACCGAGCATTCCGATTGTCTTAAAGTTCTTAAGCTGCTTTAAAATCAATTCTTTTGTGTGCTTCTTTGGATTATAAGGAGCGAAATTAATCTGTGATCTCTTTATTGTGACCGTCTCAGATTGTTTCAGAACTTGTTTTTTCATAAAAGATATTTTTAGTTGCTGGAAACTGATTAAAACATTTTTCCAGATCCTCTGGATAGTTCTCGTAGAGCCACATTATATAATCAGGATCGGAAATATCATCGCCACTTGATCTATCATTGTTGTAATGCACTGGTTTTGGTAGTTTATTTAATTCGATCAACCCTAACACCTGATGATTAGTGAATTGTGAAAGCGGATAAACCTTGTTTGTCTTTCGGCATATTGCCTGATCTTCGTATTGCTTAAACTGAAGCCTTCTGTTTAATGAATCATTCTGTTTCATACCTAAAACAACCCATTTTATACCAGTGTTTTGACGGACTAATTCAGTAAGCTCATAGAGGTTATATTTTTTTTGTGTTGGTTCTTTTTTCACACCCATCGAACCGGTTCGGATAAAACTACTTAATGCTGGGTGTGGTATGTGCTGATAAGAAATATTACTATACCTTTTTTTGAAGTAATTTTGATATTTTAGAATAAACAGGTATAATGAACAGTGAACTACCCACCCACGCCAAAGGCGATGGGGTAGGCTTCGGGTTTCACAGCTTTGTGCTTCTTTGCAGAAGTCTTATTTATAGCTCCACCCGTGTTTTCGACAGTTCCTGCCGAGTTTAATATTTTTAATCCTTCTTTTAGAATGTTCTTTGCAGCGTTTAAATCACGGTCTAATACGTGTCCATTCTTGCAAGTCCATTCTCTTATTGAGAGGTTTAAATCTTGATTTATCCAACCACATTCACAACAGGTTTTACTTGATGGATACCAGCGATTGATTTTGACAATTTGTTTGTCA
>Ga0182010_10001112_pt1 | contig 14463 bp, 10 predicted proteins | sample 611E1MmetaG_FD_120488 | JGI IMG/M metagenome (GOLD analysis project Ga0182010, IMG submission 120488) | Permafrost microbial communities from Stordalen Mire, Sweden - 611E1M metaG | ecosystem: Environmental > Terrestrial > Soil > Wetlands > Permafrost | place: Sweden: Stordalen | collected...
AATTATGGTAGGTATAGAAAAAGTCATTCTTGATGAAAAGTCAGATGTGGTGTTAGTTCAGGGTGACACAAATACTGTACTTGCTGGTTTTCTTGCTGCTTCCAAAATGAATATAAAAGTTGGCCATGTGGAGGCCGGTCTAAGAAGTTATGACAGAAGCATGCCAGAATAAATAAATAGAGTTGTTGCGGACCATGTTTCGAATATTCTCTTTGCTCCCACCGAGCTCTCAAAACAAAATTTGCTGAAAGAGGGAATTGAAGAAAGCAAAATATTTGTAACTGGTAATACAATTGTTGACGCTGTTTTTCAAAATTTAGAAATTTTTAACAATAAAGGAAATGTTTTGAATAATTTGAAATTGAAATCAAAAGAATACTTCCTTCTTACATCTCATAGGGCTAAAAATATTGATAATCGGGAACAGATGAGTAAAATATTGAAAGGTATTCCCATGATTCAAAAAGAATACTCTATTCCTGTGGTGTTTCCCGTACATCCGTGGACAGGAAAAAGGATTCAATAGTTTGGTTTTTCATTGGAACGTATCTCGTTTATAAGGCAAGTGAGTTTTCTGGAGTTCCTTCAGCTTGAAGCTAATGCCAGACTTGTATTTACTGATTCTGGCGGTGTTCAGGAGGAAACCTGCATTCTTGGAACACCCTGCATAACACTGAGAGATAATACAGAAAGACCTGAAACACTTGAAGTAGGCTCGAACATACTGGCAGGTGTTGAATCTGATCGCATCATGCAATCAGCTGTCAAAATGACGAATGGAAATAAGAGCTGGATCAATCCCTTTGGAGATGGAAAAGCTGCAGAGAAAATTATTGATACGTTGATAATCGAATAATAAGCTTCCTTTGAGAGCTTAGATGTATATATTGTATATTTCTATAAAATTTTTTGGGATGCCCTTTGGCAGAAGCATCAACAATTATTTACAAGATTCCATGAAACTTGGAGAATTTAATTTGTTGAACCAATAGCTATCCCAGTTCTCTTTACAGTTTAGGCGATTTTTGGTACCTTAGTTGTACTTATTTAATAGTATACTATCAATGGTATATATTCTAGAATTTTGATGAACAAATTAAGAAAAAAATCAAAGTTCACTGATGTTTTCTATCCAAATCCGGGTTGTAAATTCTATTCACTTTCCAAATATCTACACAATAATGCCATATATTTTTCTTAATATAGCAGTGGCTTAAAAAATAATCTAACTTTTAATGAATCCGACATTCTCAGATGTGAACAAGATGATTTTTATAAACCCCTTATTTTCAAGGGTCATTAAGATACCGTATATATCCCTAATGACTAAATTTAGGAGTTTATCGAAATTTTCACAAGTATAGAATGTCGATTCTGTGGAATGTCTGAGAAAAAAAATGTAAAAGGCAAAGGCATATATCATATAAATAACTAGAGAGTTCAAAAAAAATGTTATCCACAAATGAGGTAAAGTGTTCAATAATCGAACAAATAATTTTTAAAATAATCTTCGCAAAGACAAATTAATTATCCAGTTAACCCTAAAATAGCTATGAAGGAATGGGAATCTAAAGCGTTGCTGATGTATTGAAAGTTTGATAATTTACAGAGAATTTCGATAAACTTCTATGAATTGAAGTATTTGAGAGTTTATATATCTTAATATTAATTTTTACTTATGAATACTTTTACTGATTTTGTTCCAAAGTATCCTTTATCTCTGTAACCATTTCATTTTTTCTGAGAAACTTACCTGCGAATCATAGGTGATACAGTCATTTTTTTGAATATTCTGATTAGCTTATGATCCCTTCCCATTAATTCTATGAAGTTTATATCCAAAGTGCGACTCATTATCCCTTTTTTGTTCAGGTTTAGTCTCTGCTGATCTTTGTTTTTGCTTCGTTCTCTCGAGATTTATTCGATTTTGTATGTCCAGAATCTAAATATATAATGATAGCTTCCTAATTCATTTCCATTTTTTTATTTTCAAAATCAAGGCAATTGAATTGGCTTTGCAACTGTCCCTTATTTCCTCTTTTTTTCGGTTATCAATAATCCTTCTTCTGAATGACCAGACTGTGGTAATGTCTTGTATGTGCTCAGGCAACTAAGAAATTTCTTGAAAGAAATTCGATCAATACATTGTTTCTCAAGTTCAAAGTCGGAAAGATCATACTATTAGCTGTAAAACAAGCATTTTAAAAATAACGATTACTTCAGTTTCAAGATTAATTCATAATACTGCTTTGTTAAAATATATCGATTCAAAAATGATACTAAAAGATTTTCAAGCAATTAAGGAATCAATTTCAGCAAATTTATCTCCAACTGGCTAAAGACATTTGTGTTCTTCTTTAAGAGCAAAATAAGTAAGATTTGTCATGAGTAATATTTATTGTTAAAGACTTAAACTTTCCAATACTTAAATGCTTGGAATTTATCGAATACTTTCTCTATTATGGATTCTATTATGATCTCGGTAGTACTGTTAAAATTATTTAAGTGTAATGGATTATCAGAGTTTTGTTCATGGGGTAAAGATTGTCTTGATTATATGATGAAAAATCAGGGGAATATAATTCCTAAAGGAACATGAGGGACAACATTTTTTGAATTCGATACTTCAAAAAAAAAACACGCTAAGAGCATTCAATATGATTCCTGAAAAAGGAAGTATTCGTGGAGTTGCAGGAGTTACTAGGCTGGTAGGAATACATGTTTGGTAATATCCTGGAGTCTTCGATAAAATCCGGGAAATGAGAATTCCCTAATTTTTAGGAATATTGTAGAGAGAGTCTTGATGTTAAGATTTACCACAATTTATGAACATGAACAAAAATTAAAAGCTAGTTACAAAATTAAAAAAATTACAACTTACCGAAAATATAGTTTGCACCGCCGGTAAATTATTATAATTTAAGAGATGGCCGAAATATTTCTGAACAATATTTGTCAAAGATATGATCTTCAACCTGCTCACAGATTTTAGTATAATTTTCCGATTTTGGGTCGTGTTTGCTCATTGTTTTTTTGACTTCAGCGTTCATTTTATCAAGAGTTTTCTGGTCGAAACCTTCTGTATTCTCCATAGTAAACATAAAAATCATGTTCTTTAGCTACCTTATCTCGTACTTACGATCCTGAATTGATTAATCTAAATATTGCAGACATAATACAATTGTACAAATTTAAGTTACATAATAGATATATCAGTTTGGTAATTTATTTTATTTATTCGTTAGAGGTTTTTAATTATGTTCAAAAATTATTTTGTTTCAATAATTGAGTGTTTTTATTAGCTATCTTATATATTAATTTTATATTAGACCAGATCGTTATCCATACTATAAGGACCCAATATCTAAAAAAAATCTCATATTTTATCTTTTCGGAAGCTTTTCATGTTAAGCAACCGTAAATTCAAGCATGCTTCGAACGCTAAAACACTGATTTGTTTATTTATATAAATATTTTAACTTCTGTCAGTAGTTCCGATCCCGTCAGTTTCAAAAAAATTTATACAAATACGGAGATATATATCTCTATTTAAGGTAATAAGTCGTTGATTATAACACAAAAAATTATTTTACTTTCTCTATATGTACAGTCAGTTTATTGTCTGCATTCTCTATATTATATAGTATCGTTGATATAATAACTTTACCTTATGAAGCAAATTATGGTTATCAATAAATTCTTAATCTTTTATTTCATGTTGCAACATTTTCTAATAATTTTCTTGAAACTGCAATCAACGATTCAGGGTCAAAAATATCACAAATAAAAATTTCCCCAGATGATGCCATCTTTTAATTATATTAATTACAATTCTATTAAAAAAATTCATTTTTCATTTGGGAAAATAAACTGTGGGGTAATGGTACGACTTCCGATGTAATTAAAAACCATGTTGAAAATCAAGGGAACTAGAAGGAAAAAAGCAGATATGCAAATTAAAATATTTTATTCTGAATAATTCATGTATATCCAAATCTATGGCGTGAACATACTCAGTTGCTTGCAGTAAGGTGTACAATCGCAATTTTTATTTGCATCAAGAACTTTTATTAATTTTCTCAAATATACTAGGTTTAAGTTTGCTGGATCAGATAGAAAAGTAAAGCTGTAGGACCAGTTCTATTATGCCTAAATGCGGCTGGAATCTACTTTCGAAGGCTAATATATAATTAAAGTCATTGATGCGATTATTTCAAAGAAGAAATGGTGATTTAATGAATCTTGAACAAATTTTAAAAGACACTTTTAGAGGAGAAACCACTGAAGTTGGATGGTATCTTGCAATGTCAAAAGTTGCTGAGAGTGAAGGACTTGCAGATATTGCAGTATACCTCCGCCAGATAGCTATGGATGAAGCCTGGCATGCTACGGAAGTGGCTGAGATTCTTGGACTTGTTAAAGAAAAAACCCTTGATAATCTTGAAATGATGCTATCAGGAGAAAAAAAAGCTGAATTTGAGAAAGCTGAAGCTGCAAAAATAGCTAGAGAGGAAGGCAACATAAGAGCTGCTCTTTTTTTTGAAAGAGCTTCTTTGGATGAAGCCAGACATAAAGCAGGGCTGAATGGTTTTTTAGGAAGGCTTAAAAAGCAACAGTGAAATAAATAAAACATATCTTCTGATCCACTTTTTTGTTATTTTGAAATCAGTTATCTAGTTTATGTCACAGTATCATTCGTTGTTCATCGGTTAAGGAATCTCTGACCTTTCGGATGTAAATTTGGCATGAGAATACGTGGGGGAATTGATTTATTACTTACTATCATTTTAAATGAATTTTGAGATGGAATTATTTCAGAATAAAATGGTGATTTTTTAAATGGTAACTAAATTCTTATTATATGCAGAGTATTTTGATAAACCCGTAAATGTTGTCATGTATTTATAGATGGTATATATCTGATTCGTGAAAATCAGAGGTTTATCAAAATCCTCTGTACTTGTATTGTGAGAGAACTACAACCATCTCTAATCTACAAATAAGGTTTAATTACCCCCCTTAAAAAAATGGATTTTTTTGGTGGCCTAATAATTCTGGTACTTTTCCTATTATATACTTATTTAATGTTAACAGGCGAAAAGTATATACTTGTTAACAATTGTATATTTAAAGATCAAAGGGCAATATCTTAGAATATTGCCCTTTGATCTTTAAATTGATTATCTCATGCTTTCGATTCTGATGCCTTTTTTATCTGACCAAAGAAATACTTGTTGCAGTCAAATCACAGGAAATGGTACCAAGAGTCGTGATCAGAAAACTTATGAGTTTTACTCAAACAGAATCTAAATATCACCCCCTATAGATTTCAGAAACTTTTGATTAATCCATCCATCCATTAAGTATACTATTTATTTTGATCCGATTTTAAGAGGTTCATCCATGAGTGTAAAAATTACTGAAACAGTCCTTCGGGATGCACACCAGTCTCTTCTGGCAACTAGAATGCGGACAAGGGACATGCTCGAAGTGGTTGAACAATTAGACAAAATTGGTTATTTCTCCCTTGAAATGTGGGGAGGTGCTACCTTTGATAGTTGTATCCGTTATCTGAACGAAGATCCTTGGCAACGCTTGAGGGACATAAAGAAGAGGATGAAAAATACCTATGCTCAGATGCTTCTCAGGGGCCAAAATCTTGTTGGATATAGGCACTATTCGGATGACGTAGTCGAAAAATTTGTTACGAAGTCTTATGAAAACGGAATTGATGTTTTTCGGATTTTTGATGCTGTCAATGATATCCGGAATATGGAACTTTCTATCAAAGTGGCAAAAAAACTTGGTGCTCATGTACAGGGTACAGTTTGCTATACTCTCAGTCCAGTGCATACGGTTGAAAAGTATGTAGAACTTGCAACACAACTTGAAGAACTGGAGTGTAATTCCCTTTGTATCAAAGATATGGCAGGTTTGCTTTCCCCAGATGAAGCTACTAACATAATCATTGCAATGAAAAAACAAATCTCCATCCCTATTTCTCTGCACTGCCACTGCACCTCTGGAATGGCCCCGATGAGCTATATGGCAGCTTGCTACGCAGGAGTGGATATTCTGGATACCGCTCTTTCTCCTCTTTCCTGTGGGACTTCTCAGCCTGCCACTGAGACTGTTATAGCAGCTCTTAAAGGTACACCTTATGATACTGGTCTGGATCTGGAGCTTTTCAAGGAAGTTGTTGCATATTTCAAAAATTTAAAAGAAAGATATAGAGGAGTTCTTGATCCTATCTCCGAACAGATTGATACCAATGTCCTTATCTATCAGATCCCTGGAGGAATGCTCTCAAATCTGGTATCTCAATTAAAGGAGCAGAATGCTCTTGACAAATACGAGGCTGTTCTCGATGAAATGCCAAGAGTTAGAGAGGAACTCGGATATCCACCTCTTGTTACCCCCACGAGCCAAATAGTGGGTACTCAGGCGGTGCTTAATGTTCTCATGGGCGAACGCTACAAAGTTGTTCCCAAAGAAGTGAAGGATTATGTTCGCGGGCTTTATGGAAGATCTCCTGCTCCATTAAGACCTGAGATCATAGGCAAGATTATCGGAGACGAAGAACCCATTAACTGTCGTCCTGCAGACCTCCTGAAGCCTGAATATAATAAGAGAAAAAAAGAAGCAGAGGACATGGGTATAGCAAAATCCGAGGAAGATATTCTTACCTACATTCTCTATCCAGCTATTGCTCCAAAGTTCCTAAAAGGAGAAGTCGAAGAAGAATCTCTCAATGTAGTTACCCATGAGACTGCAGTTCAGAATGAGTATACAATCCCAACTCATTTCAAGGTTGAGGTGGACGAAGATGTCTACGAGGTAAAGGTTGAGCCTCTCGACAGTGGAGTTTCCATATCCAAATTGTGTCCGAAAAAATCGAGTGCTCAATCCGTTGAAGGCGCTGTGAAAAGCTCAATGCAGGGTATGGTTCTTTCTATTAAGGTCAAAGTTGAGGACGTTGTTGCAGAAGGCGATACAATTGTTGTCGTCGAAGCTATGAAGATGGAGAACTCTATTCATGCCCCTCACTCAGGTATCGTTAAAGAAATCTTTGTTTCAGAAGGGGACACTGTATCTCCTGGTGATATTATACTGTCAATTCAATAAATAAACTGTGGAAGGTACTATGTTCAAAAAAGTACTTGTTGCAAACCGCGGTGAGATTGCTATTAGGGTTATGCGCGCTTGTAGGGAGCTTGGAATTTCTACTGTAGCTGTCTGCTCTGAAGCCGACAAAAATGCACTTTTTGCCAAATATGCAGATGAGGCCTACTTGATAGGTCCGGCTCCTTCCAGCAAAAGCTATCTGAATATTGAAGCTATTCTTGCAGTTTCAAAAAATACGGGCTCTGATGCAATACATCCAGGCTATGGTTTCCTTTCAGAAAATCCTGCCTTTGCAAAGCGTTGTGAAGAGGAAGGACTTATTTTCATAGGCCCTCCTAGCCATGTGATTGCTGAGATGGGAAACAAGATAAGGGCTCGTCATCTTATGATGAAAGCAGGAGTATCTGTTGTACCTGGGACGAAAGATGCAGTAGATGATGTGGACGAGGCTAAAGTATTTGCAGAAAACATTGGATACCCGGTTATAATTAAAGCATCTGCAGGAGGTGGTGGAATCGGAATGAAAGTAGCTCATTGCAGGGAAGAATTGGTGACTACTTTCGGTTCTACAAGGCAGATGGCTGGCTCGGCTTTTGGGGACTCTTCGGTTTTTATTGAAAAATATTTAGAGGAACCTAGGCATATAGAGATTCAGATACTGGCCGATTCATATGGAAATACAATTTACCTCTCTGATAGGGAATGTTCCATCCAGAGGAGACATCAGAAGCTTATCGAAGAAGCTCCTTCTCCTATCATGACCTCTGAACTCAGAGCACAGATGGGGGAAACCGCAGTAAAAGTGGCAAAGGCAATTGGTTATGTAAATGCAGGTACGGTAGAGTTCCTTTATTCAAGGGGTGATTTCTATTTTCTTGAGGTCAATACCCGTTTGCAAGTTGAACATGGGATTACTGAAATGGTTACTGGTATTGATATTGTAAGGGAACAGCTCAGGATTGCGTGGGGAGAGAGGGTTGATTTTATGCAGGAAGACATTTGTATTAATGGGCATGCTATTGAATGTAGAATCAACGCTGAAGATCCATTAAATGACTTCGCTCCTTCCCCTGGAAAGATTCGAGGATATCGATCTGCAGGTGGCCCGGGTGTCAGAGTTGATAGTGGAGTACATACAGGTTATACAATTTCTCCTTATTACGATTCATTGATCTCTAAGCTATGTGTCTGGGAAAGGACAAGAGATTTAGCGATTGCCAGGATGGAAAGAGCTCTGTACGAGTATGTGGTTGTGGGAGTAAAAACTAATATCCCATTCCATAAAGCTGTCATGCGTAACCCAGATTTTCGCAGTGGCAATATTACAACTGCTTTTATTGAAGATCATAACATTCTGGAATTTGTTGAAGATATCGTCAAATCAGAAGCTGAAAAGGGGGATACTCTAGCTTCGGCAATTGAGGCAAAAGACAAAAAAGTTGCAGCTATTACAGCTGCAGTGTATGCCTATGTCAGCATGGCCCAGAAAATGCAGCGTTAACAAGTACCTTTCCGAGAAACATGAACCAGATTTTTTGCTTAGTACCATATATTTTATCATCTTGCCATGGGAGAATAAACTAAAGAAATAAATACTGTGGAACGTATAGAGATTTATATGGGGTGCATTGATGGGAGATAAAAGATCTCAAATTATCAAGGAACTTAAAGATGCACAGAAAAGCCCTGTTTCTGGAGAAGAAATGGGGCTTAAGTTAGGGATTTCCAGGACAATGGTCTGGAAATATATCAAGGCCCTCAAGACTGATGGTTATGAGATAGTATCGTCCCCAAAAAAAGGTTATGTCCTTAAATCCGTACCTCAATTTCTGTACCCGGAAGAAATCCAGATGGGGCTCAAAACAACTCTTCTGGGGCAGAAGATTCATTATTTCGAGGAGGTGAATTCTACAAATAGTATTGCAAAGGAAATAGCGGCTTCCGAAGAGGAAGGCACGCTCATAATCTCTGAAATACAGAAGGGAGGCAGAGGTCGCATGGGCAGGGAATGGATCTCTCCACACGGCGGTATATGGATGTCCATGATCCTCAAACCAGGTATTCCTATCAGGCATGCTTCAAGACTTACTCTTGTTGTCGGGCTTGCAGTCGCAAATGCTATTCGTGATATAGGTCTTGACGCACGCATCAAATGGCCTAATGATGTCCGCATCAATGGGAAGAAAGTATGTGGAATCCTTACTGAGGCAAATGCTGATATGGATAGAGTGGACTATGTAGTGTTGGGAATAGGGATTAATGTGAATATGGACTTAAAAGATATTCCCGAGTCTTTCCGTTCGGGCTCAACAACTCTGAAAGTTGAGCTTGGCAGACATATAAAAAGAGTTTCGTTTCTTCAAGACTTTCTCTCCGAGCTTGAGCAACAGTACATAAATTTCAAGACCCGACCTTTTTCACATATCCTTAATGACTGGCTTGCTCTTTCAGATACCATTGGAAAAGATGTTAAGGTCATTACACCTTCTCGAATTATAGAAGGTAAAGCTGTGGGAGTAACTCCTGATGGAGCTCTTGTAATAAGAAAAGCAGACGATACCAGGGAAGAAATTATTGCAGGCAGATGCATTTATGCTCGTCCAAAGTAAACCCGAAAAGAAAGAAGATGAGAGAATAAATATTCTCCCTTTATTTTCCTTTTTCCTTGTTATATCAATATTCTTTTCAGTTATTTTTTATTCTATGTCACCTGCCTTAGCTACCGGCTCTGGGAAGAAGCTCTCTATTGTTCTGATCAATGGAGATAAAATTTATGTGAAATCTGGAAGCTATCATACTTTTTTGCAGGATTATCAGCTTTATGTGAAAGGAACAGATACTGAAGGGAAAAGGGTATGGCTTGAGCTTCGTAGAGAAGGGACTCCGCTCAAGAATGACATTGTCACTGAAGGCTCTCAATTTATATATTCAAGTGACTCGATAGAAATTCTTAATCTAACGGTAAGCACCGTATACGCAGGTGCAGACGGGGTTTTGGTAAAGTTCGCACCTGTGTATCAACACCTGGATCCTAAGCTTCCTATTCCACAAACACTTGATGGATCTCTACCCAATTCTTCGGACAATAAACCTTACGAATCAAAGGGCTTAGAAACTCAAGTTGAAGGTTTTGATATGCCTCTTTTCCTCCTGGGGCTGGGGTTTATACTTCTGATGACAGGTTTTTTTGCTGGAAAGATGTAGAAAAAATAATTTTCCTCTATTTACAGCAGTCTCTTTTTTACTTCTAATTTAATTTTTACAGTATCCACTAGTTTTTGATGAAATCAAGCTTATTTTTAGCTCAAGTTGATTTGATAATATTCATGAGTATAATATCATTTTATATATTAGATTAAACAGTCTAGATTTTTGTCACAATTATAAGAAATATTCAATCTGAACAAAGCAATATTTATAGTTATCTTTCTTAAACTTCAATGAGCAAATCTAGGTGGACTAATTTTATTTAACTTTAGGATATAATCATGGTTTTTATTCATCCATCCGTTAGTAATCAGAAGTATATGTTGCATCGAAATAGATATTTTTTAACTTATTTTTTGTAGGTTGAATAGTTATCAATCGAGCTATTAATATCATCTAAATTAGCAAAAATATACCTTTTGGTCTCATTTTTTCAAAAGTTTATTGTAGGTATAAAGTTAATTAAGTTTTTTTGATGAACTTTGTAAATCTATGTTTAATCTCCTTGAATCCTTATATCGATAGTTCTATGAATAATTGAGCAATAAAGGCCAAGAGAATAGTCCAATAAATGCTATTTATCTGACCACACTCTCTATGGCTTAATCTGATTTTTTTCAACGAGTTGAATACTTTCTCAAAAAAGATTTTTTCCCTACATATTTGCAATCCCCTAAAGAATGTAAAATCCTTGTAGTCTAACAAAATCAAATTTAGTTAGCCTATAAAGATCACATTTCAGATTTTGTGTAGTCTCTAATAACTATTTATATTCATTTGTAATTTTTCCTTTAAAATGAACAAATAAAAACTTCATCTATAAATCGTAATCCATTCTCATCCAGGTACTTCCCACTAATTTCTCAATTTTTCGGTTGGATTTAGCTGCAATTACAAATTAAGCTCTTTCTCATACATTTTTGAGATAACTTCCAAGTTAAAAAATTCTCTATCCATTTGTATAAGGTTCCCAATTTTTCTCCCATTATTTCAATCCTATCAAATAATTATTTTGTAAGGGTTGAATATTTTTTGCTTAGCTCATTTATGTGAATAAAATCAAGTATTATTTTAGGGTAATTGAGACTTTTAGACATTCCAATTGGATCTGACGGACTGAATAGATTTTTACTATCACTTTTTGGGACAAAAACTGGAAGAAACGCTCAAAGCACTTCTAAGTTTATGTTTAGGCCTGCAATATGGCTTAGAAGCCTTATCAAACCTGAAAAACGCAAAGTTTTGGCTTACATTGATTATTATCGATAAGAATTTCTGATAGCAGCTGCTTTGTCAGATAATCCAGAAATGAAAGCCGCATATTCCACAGGCGATCCTTATCTAGCGTTTGCAAAACAGGCAGAAGCAGTGCCACGGAATGCGACAAAATAAACTCAAAAAGCTGCAAGAGATCTTTTTAAAGTTTGTGTATTGGGGTTCAATACAGTATGCTGTCAGATAATTTGGCTTTGAGTATAGGTAAATCTACTCCATACGCGAAAGAACTACTAAGGTACCATAAACGGATTTATAAAACATATTGGAACTGATGCGAGCATGTATTAGACACAACCCTGTTGTTTAAACGAATCACGACCTTTTTTGGTTGGCAAATGCATATTTTTGGTGGGGAAAAGAAAGAAGGAAGAACGAGCAAAAACTTCCCTTGTCAAGCAACAGGTGCAGAAAGTCTCAGAGTTGCCTGTATCCTCTTGTAGAGAATAATATCAAAATCATTGTTCCTATACGTGACACAATTCTTATCTAATGCGACGAAGAAGAGGCAGATGAGATTAAAGAGTTTTATCCCGATGCCGAGGTCATTGATCGCAAGACTGTAAACGCGTGGGAGGATAGCAGTATCATAGCCCACATCAATAAATACGGGAAAGGCAAAATCGTTGTGGTTGGACTGTGGACCTCAGTTTGCGTTGTGGGTTCTGCGCTTTCTGCAATCGATCAAGGGTTCGAAGTGTATGTAGTAGTCGATGCCTGTGGTGATATCACGGACTAAACGCATGAGCTAGCTATGGAACGTATGATCCAATGCGGCATAAGGCAGACGACATCGATGCAATATTTGCTAGAGTTACAGCGGATTGGGCACGCGTTGGTACTTACGAAATCGTTAAAGGAGTTGTTGCCATTGGCGGCAAAACGCTACGTGGGGCGCGACAGGTCGGCAGCCATGAGACAGCCCTGCAAGTTATTTCTGCCTATGCGCATGAAGCAGGATCGGTTATCGATCAGCGCTGTGTTGATGGAAAAAGCAATGAAATAGGGGTAATCGGAATCTGGTTTTTGCACCCCAAATTGCGTCCTAAATGTGTGAGACTTCCTAATTTAATATGAGACCATAAGAATTAGAAAATTGAGAAAACTGGCGTAAAATAGGGGCTTCTGCTAATGTCTAGAGCAAGATCTAGGGACATTGAATCGAAATAGGATTCCCAAAGGGGCTGGAATGTGATTCAAACTACTGGCTGCGATGGAGGTCAGCAAGGATGCAGCCCTATTCAACAGATTTTTATCTTCATAAAATGATACAATAATTTAGAATATCTATCATGGGGGATAAACTGATAGTTTTCACAATAAATTGCTGAAGCTAAAATATTAGTACCATAATGGATTGGATATTTCATCGATTCAGGAAAAGCAGCTTTATTAAATATTCTACAATACGAAAAGATTTTCATAAAACTTTGAGCTTATCCTCTTGTTTCTTAATATATCACTCATTTCCAGGAAATGTTCTTTTACTGTTATTTCATTGTTCCATTATAACGTCTTGATTTTGCTCCATAGTATCCTTTGTCTCTTAAAGACACTTTGTTTTTGCTGATAAATCTACCTGCGAATCATGAAGTGATGTAGTTGTTGTTTTGAATCTTCTGATTGGCTTATAATCTCTGTCCATTATGCTATGAAGTTTTTATCCGAAGTGTGACTGATCACCCTTTTTTATTCAGGTTCCATCTCTGCTCCTCTATCTTTTTGCTTCATTTTCTCGAGGTTCATCAGCTTTTGAAGGTCCAGGATCTAAATGGATAAAAGTAGCGTTCTGAATCATTCTCGGTTTTATTTTAAAACCAAGGCAATAAAGTTGAATTTGAAAACTGTTCCTATATTTAGTCTTCTAAACCAAAAAATCACCTGAATAAAAATCAATAAAATTGTTTTTCAAGTTCAGGATCTGAAAGACCATGCCTTTGCTTTAAAGAAATCATTTTAAAAATAATGATTACTTTAGCTCTATGTCTTTCTCAAAAAAATGTCATGTTTAATATATGGCTTAAAAATGATGTGAAAAGGTTTCTAATAAATTAAGAAATCAATTTCAGCAAGTTTGTCACCAACTTACTTGAGATTTATTTATTTTCCTATAAAAGTGAAACAAGTAAAAGTCTTCATGAGTAAATATTATTGTTCAGGATTTAAACTATTCAATAATCAAATGCAAAGGTTTTTTATAGAAATTCTCTTAAGTTTCTAGTGTAACCCAAGTTTGCGTTTTCATGAACTGAGATATATCTTATCTAAATAGTCTCAATGAAGTGAAAACAAAAGAACTGTAACAGGACACCAAGTACACTTTGAAAATAAAATAAACCAAATGATAGAAGGCGATCGAAAACTAAGAACTTTTTTTATTTTACTAATGCGCAATATATTTCTAGCTAGTCTTTTATTAGTAGCAATACTCATTGATCCTGCGCCTTATTATATTACTGTTCATATGCTTGGTTTATACTTACGAGTTTGAAGTATGATAAAGTCCTTCTATTTATCAGGTGGAATAAGCATGCTTGAAGTATACTGCGATTCTTCTTATTACGAAAATGAGGATTCATATATTGGCTGTACGGTGCTTCGAAACGGGAGGCAGATCCATCAATCCACCACTAAAGCCAAGAATTGCCTTGGAAGCAATCTTAATTGCGAACTTGAAGCCCTTGATTTCGCAGTCACCCTGGCTAACATTTTTTCTGAAAATGACAAGGAGATAATTATTTATAACGATTCCACGGAGGCTGTAAAGTTTTTCCAGGCTAAAAGGGAAGAAGTTGAAAAGAAGTTTTTGGGATCCAGTGTCAGCTTTGAATACATACCCAGAGAAAAAGTAAATCA
>Ga0182010_10001114_pt1 | contig 14450 bp, 11 predicted proteins | sample 611E1MmetaG_FD_120488 | JGI IMG/M metagenome (GOLD analysis project Ga0182010, IMG submission 120488) | Permafrost microbial communities from Stordalen Mire, Sweden - 611E1M metaG | ecosystem: Environmental > Terrestrial > Soil > Wetlands > Permafrost | place: Sweden: Stordalen | collected...
CGAGCCGGTCGGGCTCGTAGACCTTGTACGCCAGCGGCTCGCTCGACTCGAGGCCGCCGAAGGGGATGGGCCCTGCTACCTCGGAGAAGAAGTCCTGAGTCACGGTCTGTCCTCCAATGCGCCTGGCGTTGATCTTGCGCCGGCGTCCCGGTGTGCCGCTGGAGCCGGGTCGCTCGACCTGCAGATTGGACCTTGACACGGCCACGAGGGTCGCGCTAACGTGCCGTCGAAGCGCTTCGACTATACGTTTCGACTACGCGTTTCGCTGGGAGATGTTACTCCCACGGTGCATGGCAACACCACGGAGCACGAATGTCCGCACCGACGATGCAAGAGGTCGCCAAGCGGGCGAACGTCGCGCTCAGCACCGTTTCCTACGCCCTGAACGGCACTCGGCCGGTCTCCGAGGAGACGCGCCTGCGGATCTCGCGGGCCATGTCGGATCTCGGCTATCAGCCGCATGCGCTGGCGAGAGGGCTGGCGAGCAAGCGCAGCCACATCATCGCCCTGCTCTTCCCGGCCCTGCCGCGCGGCTTTGGAGCCACGGAGCTCGAGTTCGTCACGGGCGCGGCCGAAGCCGCCCAGAGATGCGGCTACCACCTCGTTCTGTGGCCGACGGAGATCCACGGCGTCAGCGAGTTGCAGCAACTCGTCCGCCAGAGCCTGGTCGACGGCGTCCTGGTCATGGAGGTTCGGCTGAGCGATGACCGGATCGAGCTGCTGCGGCAGATCGGCGTCCCCTTCAGCATGATCGGGCGGCCGTCCGACCCCGCCGACATGAGCTTTGCCGACATCGACTTCGAACAGACGACCCGCGACGCCGTGGCATATCTGGTTCAGCTCGGCCACCGGCAGATCGCCTTCCTCAACCATTCCGAGGAGTTGTTCAACGCCGGGTACGGGGCCTCCGTTCGGGCGGCGGCCGGCTTCGAGCAGGCGGCCAGGGACGCCGGCCTCACGCCGATCACACGTTTCTGCGGCGACACCGCGCTGGCCGGGCAGGAGGTCTTCGAGGAGCTCATCCGGGCACATCCCGACGTGACCGCCCTGGCCTCGATGAACGAGCGCGCCACGGTCGGAGTCATGCAGGCGGCCGCCACGGGTGGCTGGAAAATCCCGGACGACCTGTCCGTGGTGTCGCTCGTCTCGTCGGCGCGAGTCGCCGAGATGACGCTGCCGCCCCTCACCGCCTTGACGCCGCAAAGCGCCGAACTCGGCCGCCTGGGCGTCGAGACGCTGATCGGGCAGCTGGAGGAAGACCACATCGAACTCGTCCAGCGGCTGCTGCCGTGCCGCCTCGTGATTCGCGGCAGCGCCGGTCCGTCACCAGACCCGGCCCGCCGTTCGCCGCTCACCGCCGCCTCGGATTAGTGGCCGGAGGCCCGGCCGACTGTCAGCCTCGCCGTCAACGAATCGAACCTGGCATGTAGGAACAGAGGAGCAATGGCATAGGAAGCCCGCCGGTTCGACCGATCACCGCCTATCCGTCAGGCCAATTGGCCTCGAGAAGACGCCCCGTATTCAAGGAGGTGAGAACAGGCACAGGGAATGCCCGACGAGCGCTTTGCGTCACACAGTAAGTGCGGCGTTGGCGCCGTCACTGGAGGGACAGCAGGAGCACCGTTTCTCGGTCCGATCCACGCTGATCAACCCGCCCCACAGGACAAACACGGAGGAGTAGGGAAACATGCCTGACATCGAACGTCCCATCACGCGTCGCGAGATCCTCAAGAAGGGAGCGATCGGCGCAGTCGGGCTGACGGTTCTGCCATCAGTTCTCGCTGCGTGCTCTTCCAGCGCCACGCCGGTCCCCACGCAGGCCCCCACGCCGGTCCCGCCGGGCACCACGCCCGGTCCAACGATCGTCCCGGTGCCTACGACGCCGAACTACGCGGGCCGCACGCTCACGATCTGGGACTATGAATCGGCCGACAGCGCCATGGGCCAGTCCTGGGCCGCTGCGATCGACACCTTCAAGTCCACGCACCCTGGCGTCACAGTGACCCACGAGGCGAAGGCGTTCGAGGATATCCAGGCCAACGCCTCGATGATCCTCAACTCCAACGCCGCACCGGACGTCATGGAGTACAACAAGGGCAATGCGACTGCAGGTCTTCTGTCGACCCAGGGGTTGCTGACCGACCTCACGAGTGTTGCCACAGCCCGGGGCTGGGACAAGATCCTCACCCCGAGCCTTCAGACCACGTGCAAGTACACGGCCAAGGGCGTCATGGGCGGTGACAAGTGGTTCGGGGTCACCACCTATGGCGAGTACGTCATGGTCTACTACAACAAGGACATGTTCACCAAGTACAACGTGTCCGTGCCGACGACGCTCGCCGACTTCGAGACGGCGATGGACACGTTCGTCAAGGCCGGCATCACACCGGTCGCCACAGGCGGCGCCGAGTACACGGCCCAGCAGGTCTTCTACCAGCTGGTCCTTGCCAAGGCTGATCGCCAGTTCATCAACGACTACGAGATGTACGCGAACGCGGTCGACTTCCACGACGCAGCGCTGACCTTCGGCGCGACGGAATTCGCGAAGTGGATGAAGAACGGGTACCTGACCAAGAACGAGGTCGGCCTGACTGCCCAGCAGGCGGGCGACAACTTCCTGGCCGGAAAGAACCCGATCTTCCCCACGGGCAGCTGGTGGTACGGCTCGTTCATCACCGAGATCACTAAGTTCAAGTGGGGCATCTTCCTCTTCCCGGGCAACACTCTCGCCCCGGGCTCGAGCGGCAACATCTGGGTCGTTCCGACCAGCTCCAAGAACGCGGACCTGGCGGAAGACTTCATCGACATCACCCTCCAGACACCTATCCAGAACATCATGGGTCGTGCAGGTGGTCTGCCGGTCGCTGCTGATGCGACGGCTATAACCGATCCGGCGCTTCAGGCGTTCAACCAGAACTTCCAGACGCTGCTGAAGAACGACGGGCTGGCTTTCTATCCGGACTGGCCGGTCGCGGGCTTCTACAACGTCCTCGTCTCGAACGTGCAGACCCTGATGAGCGGTCAGGATCCGTCCGCGTTCCTCGACTCGATCGGCAAGGCGTACAACGCCGGGAAGCCGGCGCTCTAGCCGGCGCAAGGCCGCTTGCGGCCTGAATTGGCTGTGGTTTCGTAAATCAAAGGCTGAGCGCCGCCGGACCGCTGGACCTCACTCTGGCCGGATCTGGCGGCGCTCGCCGAACCTCGAGAAACTGTTTGCAGGTGCCTGGGGTCCGGGCCAGCCGGGCACATCCAAGCCGAAACGAAGCCAACCCGTCCACCGGGCCCAAAGGAGAGCAATGGCATGAAACGGCGGTCCTCCCTGGACGGTGGCTACGCGATCTTCATGCTGCCTGGCCTGCTGGCATTCCTGCTGGTGATCGTTGGTCCGTTCCTGGCCACGGTGTTCATCAGCTTCACGACCTGGAACGGCGTGCAAGCGCCGAAATGGGTCGGCATAGACAACTACTTCAATCTCGTCAGCGACCCCTACTTCGTAGCGTCGTTCCAGAACACATTCGTTCTGCTGCTGGCCATGGTTGTCATACCGACGATCCTCGGATTGCTGCTGGCAGGTCTTCTTTATAGCTACGTTGCCCGGAGATTCGGACCCAAGACCGCCAGCTTCTTCCGCGCCGGCTTCTACCTGCCGCAGGTCATGCCTGTGGCTGTTGCCGGGGTCGTGTGGGGTTGGATACTCACCCCGGACGGCGCGCTGAACTCAATTCTCCAGGGGGTCGGCCTTGGCGTCCTCGCTCAGAACTGGCTCGGGGACCCGGGCATCGCGATCTTCTCAGTGATGGGGATGATGGTCTGGTTCCAGATCGGGTTTCCGCTCGTGATCTTCTTCACTGCTCTTCAGCGAATGGACCAGACCGTGATCGAGGCGGCGTCCCTGGACGGAGCTTCCGGCTGGCAGACATTCATACATATAACGATTCACCAGATACGACCGGAGATCTTCGTAGTCGTGCTCATGACCACGATCGCAACGTTCAAGGTGTTCGCGCAGGTGTTCGTCCTGACAAGGGGCGGACCTGGCACTGCGACGTACGTGCCGTCGTACTACACATACCTGAACTTCTTCCAGAAGGATCAGGTCGGAGTTGGGTCGGCAGTGGCCACGATCGTTACGGTCGTCGTCCTGCTGGTGGCCGTCGTCTTCATCAACTTCCAGGAGAGGCGCGACCTCGCCAAGGAGTCCTAGCATGACCACCACCGGCATCGTCGAGGGAAAGCCCGTCGCCAGGACGGATGGACGCAAGCGGCGGCCCCTCCGGACGCGCGTCATGGATGTCGTCCAGGCCTACGGCGTTATCTTCGGTCTCCTCGCGCTTCTAGTTGTCATGTTCTCCCCCTTCGCGATCATCGCGATCAATGCTGTCAAGACTCCGACCGACCTCGCGGCCAACGGCCCATTGTCGTTGCCTCAGAGCGTCACCATGGACAACATCGTGACGTTCTGGAACGCTGTCGACTTCGGCGGGGCGCTGCGGAACAGTATGGTCATCAGCCTGCTGGTCGCCGTCTTCGCCACCATTCTGTCTCTGTTGAACGCGTTTGCCCTGGGCATCGGGAACATTCGGGGCGCCGTTTGGATGCTCGTGTTCTTCATGCTGGCGAACATCCTGCCAAATGAGGCCATCGTGTATCCGCTGTACTACATGGCCAAGTTTGCGGGCCTCTACAACACGCAGCTGGCGGTTGTGATCATCTTCACGGTCATTCAGAGCGCCTTTGGGACGTATTTCATTGCGTCCGTCATGCGGGCGTTCCCCCGCGAGATCCTCGACGCGGCCAAGGTGGATGGATGCAGCAACATGCAACTTCTGGTCAGGGTGGTCATTCCGGTAATGAGACCGTCGCTGATGGTGTTCATGGTCTTCGCGTTCATCTGGACCTGGAACGAGTTCTACCTTCCGATGGTGTTTCTCATCTCCAACTCGCAGTACACGGTGCCGGTATCGGTCGCCGTCACACAGGGCCAGCACATGATGAACGAGAGTCAAGTAGCCGCGTCTGCGCTGTTGGGCGTCCTGCCGTGCGTGGTGTTCTTCCTTCTCTTCCAGCGGACTCTGACAAGGGGGATTACAGCGGGGTCCTACAGGTAGAGAGGCAGATCCGGGGCTTCGCCGGGTTCGAGGCGGACCCGGATTGGCGGGTCGTACGAGGAGCGAGAACTGATGAAGTTCAGGGACGGCTACTGGCAGTTGCGTGATGGCGTGCGGGCGATTCATCCGGCCGTGGTCCACCGCGTCACAGTCGCCGAGGACAAGCTGACCGTCCTTGCGCCCGCGGTCGCGCCGCAAGATCGCTCCGAGATGCACGATCTCGCGGCCCTGACGATTGAACTGTCGTCCCCGACCGTCGACGTCATCCGTGTCCGAGTCACGCATCACGCAGGGACGCGAGCCAGCGGACCAGCCTTTCCGATCTTCCCCGGCAGCGCCCCGGACGTCCGCGTGGAGGTCGACGATTCGTTCGCGGGCCTTCAGTCGGGACGGCTCGCGGCGCGGGTCCATCGAACGGGGCCGTGGAGCATCGACTTCGTAGCCGACGGTCGGACACTCACCACCAGCGACGCGAAGGGCATTGCCGCGATCGAATGGCCCGGCCATGGCGGGCATGACCACGCCGGCCATGGCCATGACGGTCAAGAGGCCGGCCACTTCATGGCCGAGGCGCTCTCGCTCGGCGTCGGCGAACACGTCTACGGCCTGGGCGAACGCTTCGGCCCGTTCATCAAGAACGGCCAGTCGATCGACATCTGGAACCGGGATGGCGGCACTGGCTCGGAGCAGGCCTACAAGAACGTGCCCTTCTACTTGACCGACGGCGGCTACGGCGTCTTCGTCAACGAGCCGGGAAGAGTCGAATTCGAGGTCGCAACCGAGCACGTCGATCGAGTCGGCTTCAGTGTCGCGGGCCAGACGCTCGAGTACCTCGTCATATATGGCCCGAGCCCCAAGGAAGTCCTGGAGCGGTTCACGGGCCTCGTCGGCCGGCCGGCCCTGCCACCGGCCTGGTCGTTCGGGCTGTGGCTCTCGACCTCGTTCACCACCGACTACGACGAGGCGACGGTGACGCGCCTGGTCGAGGGCATGGCCGAGCGGGACATTCCCCTGAGCGTCTTCCACTTCGATTCGTTCTGGATGCGCGATTTCCAGTGGGTCGACTTCAGCTGGGACGAGCGGACCTTCCCCGACCCGGCCGGCATGCTCGCCCGGCTCCACGAGCGCGGTCTGCGGATCTGCGTCTGGATCAATCCCTACGTAGCCCAGGCTTCGCCGCTCTTCGCCGAGGCGGCCGCGGCGGGATACCTGCTCCGCCGCCCAAACGGCGACATCTGGCAGAGCGACCAGTGGCAGCCGGGCATGGGCATCGTGGACTTCACGAACCCCGACGTCCGGGCCTGGTACCGCTCGAAGCTCGCCGTCCTGCTCGACCAGGGCGTCGACTGCTTCAAAACCGATTTCGGTGAGCGCATTCCGACCGACGTCGTCTGGCACGACGGTTCAGACCCAGAACGGATGCACAACTTCTATCCGTATCTGTACAACCAGACGGTCTTCGAGCTGCTCCGCGATCGCCGCGGCCCCGGCGAGGCGGTCGTCTTCGCCCGGTCGGCGACGGCGTGCAGCTGGCTGTTCCCGGTCCACTGGGGCGGCGACTGCGAGAGCACGTTCCCTTCCATGGCCGACACCCTGCGCGGCGGGTTGTCCCTGGGCCTATCAGGATTCGGCTTCTGGAGCCACGACATCGGCGGCTTCGAAGGCACGCCTCCGGCGGCCGTCTACCAGCGCTGGGCCCAGTTCGGCCTGTTGAGCTCGCACAGCCGCCTGCACGGCAGCAACTCATACCGCGTTCCGTGGCTCGTCGACGATGAGTCCGTCGAGGTTGTCAGGGCCTTCGCGCGCCTCAAATGCCGGCTCATGCCCTACCTGTATCAGGCGGCCGTGGAGGCTTCGCGGAGCGGCGTGCCGATGATGCGGGCCATGTTGCTGGAGTTTCCGCAGGACCAGACCGCCGCTTTTCTCGACCGCCAGTACATGCTCGGCGAGTCGCTGCTGGTGGCGCCGATCTTTGCCGCGGATGGTCAGGTCACGTACTACGTCCCAGCGGGGCGCTGGACCAACCTCGTCACCGGCGCCACGCTGTGCGGGCCGGGTTGGATCCAGGAATGCCACGTGTTCTCCAGCCTGCCTCTGCTGGTCCGGCCCGGCTCGGTGATCGCCATGGGCGCCCGAGATGACAGGGCCGACTATGACTTCGCGGACGGCGTGACTCTTCGCGCCTATGAGCTCGCGGACGGGCTGAAGGTGGCCGTCGCGGTGCCCGACGTGCGCGGCGGAGCGGATTCCGCATTCGAGGTGACCCGGGCCGCTGAGGTCGTGGTCGCGGAGCGCGTGCGGGGGTCAAAGTCGTGGCGGCTCATGTTGGCCAACATCGGGACTGCGTTGAGCGTGACGGGCGGCACCGCCGAGAGCACTCCCGAAGGCATGCTCGTCACAGCCGCAGCCGGCTCGCAACGGATCGAGATCAGGCTCCCCGGCTGAGGGTGATTCACAGATCGTGGGTTCCACGGACCATCTGACTACGATGACGACTGAGGCGGCATTAGAGGCAGGGCATGCGGTCGGAGAGACACGCCAGCGCTCACGCCGATGCCGGGCTGCCGCCCGACTCGGCGATGCACGTTCTCGGGTACCCTGCAGTGGATCCCCGGCGACATGGCAGCGACGCGACTCGCGAAAGGTGAGCAACAGGCGATGAAGTTCTCCGATGGCTTCTGGCGGATGCGCCCCGGCGTCACGGCCTGGCATCCGGCCGAGGCGTACGACATCTGTGAGTCGCTGGACGCGCTCACGGTCTACGCGCCGACCAGGAAGATCGAGCACCGCGGCCACACCCTGGGCGGCCCTCTCGTGACCATCCGGCTGACTTCGCCGCTGCCGGACGTCGTCTGCGTCCGCCTTTCGCACTTCGAGGGCGAGGTGCCGAAGAAGCCCGAGTTTGCGATCGCGTCGGCACCGGGGCCTGTCGTGGTGTCGACGTCCGACGAGGCCGCCGAGCTCACCGCGGGCGGTCTGACGGCCCGGGTGGATCGCAATGGCGAGTGGCGGATCTCCTTTGAGGCCGACGGTCGGGTCCTCACCTCGAGCGAACCCAAGGGCATCGGCATCGTCGAGACCGAGGGCCACCACTACATGGTCGAGCAACTTGGCCTCGGCGTCGGGGAATGCGTCTACGGGCTCGGCGAACGGTTCGGACCGCTGGTCAAGAATGGCCAGTCGGTCGACATCTGGAATCGGGACGGTGGAACGAGCAGCGAGCAAGCCTACAAGAACATCCCGTTCTACCTGACCGACGGCGGATACGGCGTCTTCGTGAGCGATCCCGGCCGGGTCTCTTTCGAGGTCGGCTCGGAAGCCGTCTCCCGCGTCCAGTTCAGTGTCGAGGGCCACGCCCTCGAGTACTACGTCATCTACGGTCCGACTCCGAAAGAGATTCTCGAGAAATACACCTCCCTCACCGGCAGGCCCGCCCTGCCGCCGGCCTGGTCGTTCGGGCTATGGCTCAGCACGTCCTTTACGACCGCATACGACGAGGCGACGGTGATGAGCTTCATTCGGGGCATGGCCGAGCGCCATCTCCCGATGAGCGTCTTCCACTTCGATTCGTTCTGGATGCGCGAGTTCAACTGGTGCGACTTCGCCTGGGATCCGCGCACGTTTCCGGATCCAAAGGGCATGCTCGCCCGGCTGAAGGCCGATGGGCTGAGGGTCAGCCTGTGGATCAATCCGTACATCGCCCAGCGTTCGCCGCTCTTCGAAGAAGGGCGTGCCGCGGGCTACCTCCTGAAGCGACCCAACGGCGACGTCTGGCAGTGGGATCTCTGGCAGCCCGGTATGGGTCTCGTGGACTTCACCAACCCGGAGGCGCGGCGCTGGTATGCGAGCAAGCTCGACGCCCTCCTCGACATGGGCGTCGACTGTTTCAAGACCGATTTCGGCGAACGAATCCCGACCGACGTGGCTTACTTCGACGGCTCCGATCCGGAGCGAATGCACAACTACTACCCGTATCTGTACAACCGGACGGTCTTCGAACTGCTCGAGAAGCGGCGGGGCAAGGGAGAGGCCGTGGTGTTCGCCCGCTCGGCGACCGCCGGGACCCAGCAGTTCCCGGTCCACTGGGGCGGGGATTGCTCATCGACCTTCGAGTCGATGGCCGAAAGTCTCCGTGGCGGGCTCTCGCTCGGCCTGTCGGGCTTCGGCTTCTGGAGCCACGACATCGGCGGATTCGAAGGAACCCCCCCGGCGTGGGTCTTCAAGCGCTGGATCGCGTTCGGCCTGCTCTCCTCGCACAGCCGGCTCCATGCCAACGAGTCGTACCGGGTGCCGTGGCTGTTCGACGAGGAGGCAGTCGAGGTGATGCGCACGTTCACCGAGCTCAAGAACCGCCTGATGCCGTACCTGTACGGGGCGGCGGTAGAGGCGCACGAGCGCGGCATCCCGACGATGCGGGCGATGTGCCTGGAGTTCCCGGACGACCCCGGCTGCGCCTACCTCGATCGTCAGTACATGCTCGGGGAACGCCTCCTCGTCGCGCCCGTGTTTTCGGAAGACGGCACCGTTTCCTACTACGTCCCGGCGGGGAGGTGGACGAACCTGCTCAGCGGCGCCGTGGTCGAAGGGCCGGGCTGGCGCGAGGAGCAGCACCCGTGTTCGAGCCTGCCCCTTCTCGTTCGCCCAAACACGGTCCTCCCCATGGGCGAGTGCGAGACCAGGGCGGACTACGACTTCCGAGCCGGCGTCACTCTGCAGGCGTACGCCATTGAGGACGGGGCCCAGGTCAGGGTCGCCGTTCCTTCGCAGGCTGGGGAACCCGGTTTGACGTTTGAGCTTCGCCGCAGGGGCAAGCGTGTAACGGTGACGCCAAGTGAGGCAGCCCCGGGCTGGCGCCTGCTCCTGCTGGGAGAGACCGTCGAATCGGCGAGCGGCGGAACCGTCGAGGCCACGGCAGAGGGCAGCCTCGTGACGCCCTCCGCGCCCGACGGAACCATGGAGTTGACTCTTCGCGCCTCCCGCTGAGCGCGCCTTCACCGTTCGGTGTCGCCGCAGGCGCCGACCCTGCGGGTTCGGAGTCCTCGGCCGAAGTCGGACGCGGCCAGTTTCGGCGAGCTGCTATCGGCGCGTCGACACGAGGTTCACGACCTCGGGCATCCCCAGGAGCTGGCGGGCCCGCGGCTCGTTGTCCACGGAGATGGACCACTCGGCCCGTCCTTCGCGGCGGCCGATAACACAGCAGCCCTTCAGAACGACTCCGCCGTGCTCGAGCTGCGCGGTCAGGTCGCCCAGGGCGCAGGGCGTGTCCTCGATCTCGACGATGAGCGTTGAGCCGGTGACGAACGAGTAGCCCATGCTGCGGAGCACTTCGGCCGTGGCCCCGTCGTCGTCCGTGTAGATCAGCGCGCAGGCCATGTCGCCTGCCGAGCTGCCCTGGATCTGGGTGAGGTTGATGCCGCGAGCGCACAGACCTTTGGCCAGGTGAGCTAGCTCACCTGGTCGGTTGGGAAGCTGGACTACGAACGGTTGAGCCATGGTCTCCCTCCCGGGAGTGTCGCGTCTTGGATTGACATCGGCTGTAGGGACGTCCAACGGTCCCGGTCCGACGGGCGAACATGACGGCGCCGGAGCGCCTGCGGTCGCTTCACCTTATCCGATCGCGCCCCCCTCTACGGTGGGCCGTTTGTCAGAATCTGTAGGATCCCGTTCGACATCCATCGCCGCCAGGCGCACCCCGTCGCCGGGGACGGTCTCGAAGACCAGCCGGGCGTCCTGGGCGCACGTTCCCGCGGAAACCTCGGCCCAGGCGAAACGGAGCGCCTCTTCGGTGTGCTCGTCGTCCTCGCCGAGAAGCAGATGGACGGTCGCGACGCGCGTGACGCCGAGCTCGGCGGCGCGCGCGACCACAATGTCGAGAGCGGCCTGAGCCAGGGCGACCTGGTGCACGGCTAATTCTCCGGCGCCGTGAGCAGACCGACGACCGCCGCGGCAGCTGTCGGTACGGCCGCTTCGACCTCGGGGGTCAGCTGCTCGCTGAAGACGTCCGTGCGCCGAACCTGGACGGTCACCGTCTGAATGCGGGTCGGAAGGCTAGCGCCGAGCCGGCGCCCCAACGCCAGGGCCGTAACTAGCGAAGCGTCGTGGGCGGAGTCGAGATGGCCGGCCGCGTAGCAGTCCAGCTCCTCGAGCGCGCACGACCGAACCTCGCCGAGCGGCCGATCCGGGAACTCGGCGGCGTCGATGAGGATCGCCTCGTCGTACCCGTCGAGGAACTCCATCAGCCGCAGACCGCCGACGCCGAGCCGCTCGACGTCCACCGTGGCGCAGCCGCCGCCGGCCTGGCGCGCCGTCTCGCGCAAGACGCAAAGCCGGTCTTCGACCTCGTCGGCGACCCGCCAGCCCACACCGTCGTCGCCGAGCACGGGGTTGCCGAGCCCGACGACGACGGTCCGCGGCTGAACGGCGGTGGTGACGGCGGCGCCGCCGCGCGAGGCCAGCGAGGCGATCTGGTCGGCCAAGGCCGGCCTCCGATCTAGCAGTTCTGGGAGAGGACCTCGATCACCTCGCCGTCCGAGTTGCGGATGGCGACCGACAGCGGCATCTCTCCGGGCAACGAGTGAGTGGCGCAGCCGAAGCACGGGTCGTACAGCCGGAAGGCCATCTCGACGCGGTTCAGCAGTCCCTGATGAACGACCACGCCCTTGTGGATCAGGCTCTGGGCGGCCTTCTTGACCGACATCGCCATGGGCGCGTAGTTGTTCGTGGTCCCGACCAGAAGGTTCACGGCCGTGAGAACGCCGCGGTCGTCGGTCACGTAGTGGTGGGTGAGGGTGCCTCGCGGCGCCTCGACCGTGCCGACGCCCTCGGTGGGCTTCTCGGTCGGAAGGATGCGGACGTTGGGCGAGGTGACCTCCGGATCCGTGGCCAGCTCGACCATGCGCTCGGCCGCGTACAGGAGCTCGATCAGGCGAGCCCAGTGTGTGGCGAGGCGGTGATGAACCAGGCGCTTCCCGCCCGACTCCGGCTTGGGGGCCAGCGTGTCGTAGAAACGCTCGTAGGCGGCCTGAGCGAGCGGCGTGGCCATGCCCTCGGCGGTGTTGAGCCGCGACAGCGGAGTGGCGCAGTACACGCCCGAGTCGACGCCGTCGACGAAACCCTTCCAGCCGATCTTCTTCAGATACGGGAACTTGAGGTAGGTCCAGGGCTCGACGTGCTCGGCGATCCAGTCGCGGTAGTCGGCCGGGGCGTAAGTGCCGACGCGCACGCCGTCGGGCGACATGATGCTCACCTGACCGTCGTAGAAGTTGACCTTCTTGTTCGGGTCCACGAGGCCCATGTAATAGGTCCGGTGGGTGTACCCGTCGGAGAGGACCATCTCCTTGTAGGCGTCGTTGGCCAGGACGATCTGGTCGAAGATGCCCAGGCTGAACTGGGCGAACTCGATCGACCAGCGGCCGATCTTCTCGATCTCGGCGCGCTGCTCCTCCGTGATGCCGTGGGTCATGCCGCCGGGCACGGCCGTGGCCGGATGGATCTTGCGGCCGCCGATCATCTCGATGACGTTGTGGCCCTGCTTGCGGGCCTGGATCACCTGGCCGCCGACCTCCATGCCGACCTTGGCGAGAACGCCCAGGATGTTGCGCTCGGCCGCGGGGGCGTCCGGTCCGACGATGAAGTCCGGGCCGCCCAGGGCGTAGAAGTGGGTCGTGTGGTCCGTCACGTAGAAGGCGCTGTAGAGCAACTCGCGCAGGAGCTTCGCGGTTCGCGGCGGATCCACGTGGTAGACGGCGTCGGCGGCCTTGGCGGCGGCCATGTGGTGCGCTTCCGGGCAGACGCCGCAGATGCGGTTGGTCAGCGTCGGCATCTCCTCCACGGGGCGACCGACGCAAAACCGCTCGAAGCCACGCAGCTCCGGGATCTGGAAGTACGCGTTGGCTACCTCACCTTCGGGATCGAGGAAGATCTCGATCTTGCCGTGGCCCTCGAGCCTGGTGACGGGGTCGATCGTGATTCGTTCCATGCTCAATTCTCCCCGTCCGTGTCCCAGGCCGCCTTGGAGCTGCGGAGCAGCGAACCGGCGAGGCTGAAGCGGTAGAACTGGCCGGCAGGATCCACGATCCCGTCGAGCACCTTGTCAATGTCGTCCGGCTTCTGCGCCTCGACCACTGACGCGTACGCCGAGATCAGCCGGGCTCCGTAGTCGATGACACCGTCGGCCGCTCCGTAGCAGCCGATGCACGGCGCCCCGACGGCGGGGCAGAGCGCACCGCAACCGTCGCGGGTGGCGGGGCCGTTGCAGGGCAAGCCCTGCTCCAGGAGGCAGATCTCCGGGTCGAAGTGGGCGACCTGCTGGATGCGGACGAAGCGGTCGATCTTCTTGACGTCGCGCTTGCGGGCGCATTCGTCGCAGACGGTGGACTCGCCGGCGCCCAGGACCGAGCCCTTGGGCGGGAGCGGCCCGGTGCCGTTGAGGGCGGCAACGACCGCCTGCAGGGCGGCCCAGATCTGTTTGGACTCGGGCGGGCAGCCGGGGATCGTGTAGTCGACCTCCACGACCTGGTCGAGGGTCCGCAGCATCGGCTCGAACTCGGGCAGGTGAAGGACGCCTTCGGGCGCCTGGTACTCCCAGATCGGCCGGATGCCGTCGGGGTTGTCAGTGCTGGTCGTGGAGAAGGCGGTGTCGATGATCTGCTTGCGGCTCGACAGGTTCGCCAGGCCGGGGATACAGCCCTCACTCGCGCACGAGCCGAAGGCCACCATGAACTTCGACTTGCGCCGAAGCATCCTGGCGAGATGGACCGTTTCGTCCGTTCGCATGCTGCCGGAGACGAGAGTGATCGTGATCTCGCCGTCGGCCATCGACTCGATGTCGGCGTACTTGCCGTCCATTATCGTGGGCCACAGGACGATGTCGAAGGCCGCGGCCACTTCCACGATGTGCTCGTGGATGTTCACAATCGCGATGTCGCAGCCGCCGCACGAGGCGGCGCCGAAGATGGCGAGCTTGGGCTTGGCGCCGGCCTTCGCCGCGCCGTTTGACTTTGCGGTCGGGCTCATCGGGCCGCCTCCGCCGCATGCTCGGGGTTGGTTCCGCCCGGCGTCGCGGGTGGCCCGTCGGCGTCGCCGCCGGTGGCCTCCCAGGCCGTGTCCAGGTTGAAGGCGTCCAGGTCGACCATGTTGCCGGCCGGCCAGTTGAGCGGTCCGAGCGCGCGAACCTCTTCGGTCACGCGGGCGATCTCGTTGGCCAGGCGAACGCCCTCGGCGGCGCTGGCCCAGACGAGCTGGAGACGCGCCGGCTCGATGCCGAGCGCCTCGATCGTCCGCGCCAGAAGCTGGAAGCGCCGCAGAGCCTTGTAGTTCTGCTCGATGTAGTGGCATTCGCCC
>Ga0182010_10001115_pt1 | contig 14450 bp, 9 predicted proteins | sample 611E1MmetaG_FD_120488 | JGI IMG/M metagenome (GOLD analysis project Ga0182010, IMG submission 120488) | Permafrost microbial communities from Stordalen Mire, Sweden - 611E1M metaG | ecosystem: Environmental > Terrestrial > Soil > Wetlands > Permafrost | place: Sweden: Stordalen | collected...
CCCCACCCTTTAGAGCGAGGTACTTGGTGATCGCCGCGGTGAGCGTCGTCTTGCCGTGGTCGATATGGCCGATAGTGCCGATGTTGACGTGCGGCTTGGTCCGCTCGAACTTCTTCTTCGCCACGTGCGCGTTCTACTCCATCTGGCGCGGCCTGTGCCGCTACGGGGGTGGAGCCCACAATCGGACTTGAACCGATGACCTCGTCCTTACCAAGGACGCGCTCTGCCAGCTGAGCTATGTGGGCCCGAGACCGAAGGCGAGTGATCCAGCGTGGTGGGCAGGAGAGGAATCGAACCTCTACAGCCGAAGGCGGCTGATTTACAGTCAGCTGAGCTCACCACCTGCTCAACCTACCCACGGGACTGCCAGCAGTTGCGGTGGGTCGCCCGTTCAACGGCTGACTTCTTCAATTGGAGCCGACGACGGGACTCGAACCCGGAACCTGCGGTTTACAAAACCGCTGCTCTACCAATTGAGCTACGTCGGCGGGCGCAAGGGCACGCTAACGCTGAGACCCCTTGGCGCCCGGGAATGATATTGGCTGGTCTGTTCCGGGTCAAGCGCGCCGGCGGAGGCGGCGCCGCAGGGCGCTGATGCGGCGCCGGCAGCGCCGCACCGGTTCCTCATGCGGGCTGGGCAGGCTCCGAGCCGCCCGGGAGGAGCGCCTCGTCAGCCGTGGGCGAAGGTTCTGACCCAGACTGGGGGGTAGTTGCGGCGGCAGTCCGAGAGCGAGTCGGCTTGCGGCGAGGGACGACTCCACTCTTCGGTTCGACGGTCGCGGCCGGCGCAGGCGTGTCAGTCGGCTCAGTGGCAGCGGCGCCGGGTTCGCGGTCGCTCCCGAGCAGCGGCCGGTCGCCGCCGCGCTGGCTCGAAGCCTCATATAGAAGGATCGAGCCCGCGACCGCGGCGTTGAGGGAACTCACGCGACCGCGCATCGGGATGCGCACGACGGTGTCGCAGCGGCGCCTGACGGCCGGCCCGAGACCCTGCCCCTCACTGCCGACGACCACCGCCACCGGCCCCCGCAGGTCCGCCTGACGGGCGGTCAACGAAGCCTCCGCGTCCGAGCCGATAATCCGCAGCCCGCGGACGTGCAGGTCCGTCAGAACCTGCACGAGGTCCTCGACCGGGACGAGCAGCAGGTGCTCCACAGCCCCGGCCGACGCCTTGACCGCCGCAGCCGAAAGAGGCGCCTGATGGTGAATCGGGTAGACGACCCCGTGCACGCCCGACGCCTCGGCAGTCCGGAGCAATGACCCGAAGTTCTGGGGATCCTCGAGAGAGTCCAGGACGAGAATGAACGGCGTTTCGTCGCGCTCGATTGCCCGGGCGAGAATGTCGTCCAGACCGGCGAACTGGCGCCGATTGGTGACGAGCGCTATGCCCTGGTGGCCGTCGAAGCCCGCAAGCGACGTCAGCGTCCCACCCTCGACCTCGACGATCGGGATGCGCAGGTTGATCGCATGCAGGACCAGCTTCTCGAGAGCCTGGCGGCGCTGCGGGACAACGAGCAGACGAACGGCCATACGGTGCGCGATGAACGCCTCCTCGACAGGATGACGACCCGCGACCAGCTCCTCGTCCTCGCCTACGAGGTCGGCCGGCGGCGCCCCGGCGGGCGCCGAGCCACGCGGCGCCGGCGCCGAATCGCCGGCCCCGAATTGCCGGCGGTCGACGAATCCGCCCGAGCGGGCACGGTAATCCGGTCGGCGAGGCGGTCGGATCGTCTGCGGAAGGGCCGGCAGTTGGTCCTGAGCGGCCGCGGAATCTTGCACCGCAGTGGTGTCCGTGGCGGCGACGTCGTCCGCCTCGAGCGGCGGAGCCCGGCGGGCCACATGGTCCGCTTCCCCGACGTAGGCGTTGCGCGGGGTACTCTCGGGACGGTCCCCCCCGAAACCCAGACCTGGCCGCCGGTACCGAGGTCCGGGGCCAAGGTCCGGGCGAGCGCCGGCTGGGCCGCCCGCACGCGGACCCGCCTGGCCGCCCGGCCTCGTCGAAGGGGGCGGCGTGGGTCGCGACTCACCGATGCCATCGCCCACGAAGCCTTCAGGGCGCGGCCTCTGGTCTTCGCCAAACCGTGGCCGCGGGCCGGCTCCAGTTGGGCGCGGCCGGCGTGTCGGCGGCTCATCGGGGCGCCACTGGCGCCAGGAAGGGCGCGCGACGCCGTCCGGACTCCCGGCCGGGCCGGCGTCAAAACCCTCCCGAGACCCACCCGACCAGGAACCGCCCTGCCGCGGCCCTCCAGGCCGTGGCCCTCCAGGACGCGGACCTCGAGGCCGCGGATCGCCCAAACCGAAGCCAGCCGACGGGCCGGCGGAGCCGAGCCCGCCTGGGCGGCCCGCACTTCGAGGCCCAAAAGGTCGTTGGCCCGCTGACCGTTGGAACGGCCGTGGCCCGTCGAAGTGGGGGCCTTCCGATCGCGCACCTCCGGGTCGCGGCCCCGCGGGCCCATCGAACCCACCCGACCGCGGACCTCCGGGGCGCGGCCCGTCGAAGCGCGAGTGGCCATACCCTCTGGGGGCTCCTGGGCCGCCCGATCGCCCAGCAGGTCCCGGCCCGTCGAATCGGGGGCCTTCATGCGAACCCTCTGGCGCGGGCCAGTCGGCCCGAGGCCCGTCTGAACGGGCCCTCTTGCCGCCGGTCTTGCGCCCGCCGGAGTGGCCGTCCCGTGGATTGTGTCGGTGATCAGGCAAGTCTCTGTCCGTTCGTGTCGTTCGGCCGCTGGAGAGCGGCAGGGTCTTCGGCCGCGCAGGATCGCGGCGCGGCTACTCGGCGCGGCGCCAGCGTTGGCCGTCGCGCGTGTCTTCCACCAGGATGCCTCGCTCGGCGAGGACGATTCGGAGACGGTCGGATGCCGCCCAATCGCTCCCCGTCCGGGCTGCCGCCCGCTCGTCCAGCAGCAGCTGCAATTCGGGCTCGAGCCGATCCTCCGCCGCCGGCGCGATCGCCAGAACGCGATCGAGGTCCCGAATGAAGGCGATAGCCCGCCCGGCATCAGCCGCCGAAAGCGTTCTGGCATCGATTCGGCGGTTCAGCTCGCGGACCAGATCGAAGACCGCGGCCAGAGCAGGCGACATGTTGAGGTCGTCGTCAAGGGCAGCCTCGAAGGCAGCTCGTGTCGCCCCCAGCAGCAGGGGTAGCGACGCATCGTCCGGGCGATCGGTACGGTAGGCGGCAAGCGCGCCGAGGAGCGCGTCCAGGCGGTCGACCGCCGAGCTGGCCGCCTGAAGCGATTCGTCACCGAAGGCTAGTGGAGTGCGGTAGTGGGCCGAGATCAGGGCAAGCCGCAGCGCCCGCGACGAGACACCTCGGGCGAGCACCTCGCCGACGCTGGCGATGTTTCCGAGCGACTTGGCCATCTTCTGGCCGCCCATCTGAAGGAAGCCGCAGTGGAACCAGCAGGCGACAAAGGTCTTGCCCGTGGCGGCTTCGCTCTGGGCAATCTCGTCTTCGTGATGCGGGAAGACCAGGTCGATGCCGCCTGTGTGGATGTCGAACGGTTGGCCGAGGTGGGTCGTGCTCATGGCCGAGCATTCGATGTGCCAGCCGGGTCGTCCTCGCCCGATTGCGGTATCCCAGCTTGGCTCATCCGCGCTCGGGCCCTTCCAGAGTGCGAAGTCGCGGACGTCGTCCTTGCCGTATTCGTCGGCCTGGACTCTCTCGCCGACCCGCATGCCCTCAGGGTCGATCCGAGCCAGACGACCGTATTCGGGCCAGGAGGAGATGCGGAAGAAGATCGAGCCGTCGTCGGTCACGTAGGCGTGGCCGCCGGCCAGGAGTCTTTGGATCAGCTCGACCATCTGCGGTATGTGCTCGGTCGCGCGAGGCATTACGTCCGGTCGAGCGATGCCGATGGTGTCGAGGTCGGACAGGAACTGGAGCTCGTAGTGGGAGGCCAGCTCTCCGACCGAAATCCCCTCCTCCCGCGCGCGCTTGATGATCTTGTCGTCGATGTCGGTCACGTTCATGACCCAGGTCACGTGGTAGCCGCGATAGCGCAGATACCGGACCAGCAGGTCGCTCGCCGCCAGAGTCCTGAAGTTGCCGACATGGGCGGGGCCGTAGACCGTCGGGCCGCAGGTGTAGATGCGGATGTGACCGGGCTCCAGCGGCACCAACTCGCGGGTCGCGCCGGCCATCGTGTCGAAGAGGTGGATCGTCATTCGGCTCCCTTGGCCCCATCGGCGGCCGGCACCAGCCAGGCGATGGCGCTCGCCGAGATAGACCGTCCGGCGCCCTCCGAGCCTCCCAGGTTGCCCGTGGACGCCTTGACGTTGACGACTGAGGCATCGACGCCGATCGCCGCCGCAATCGACTCCTCCATCGCCGGCAGCAGCGCCCCCAGCCTGGGCCGAGCGGCGACGATGGTCACATCCACATTCGACGTGATCCAGCCGGCCGCGCGGGCACTCTCCGCCGCGGTCGCGAGAAGGCTCCGGCTGTCGGTACCGGCGGGCGTCCGAGAGTCAGCGGGAAAGAGCCTACCGAGATCGCCCAGGCCCGCTGCCCCGAGGAGCGCATCGGCTACCGCATGCAGCGCCACGTCTCCATCGGAGTGGCCGGCCAGACGAGGAGCGCCGTCGATGCGCAGGCCACCCAGCGCGAGCGGCTCGCCCGGCCCGAAGGGATGACTGTCCGTCCCGAGTCCGATTCGCCCGGCGGCCGTGCGCCCGGCAGTCAGGCGCCCAGCGCGGGCAGCCGAACCAGGACGGCCGGGCACGAGCCCGCCATCGAGCAGAGCTCTAGCGCGTTCGAGATCGAGCGGCACCGTCACTTTGAGATTGGTCGCTTCGCCGGTGATTGCATGGACGGGGATTCTACAGGCCTCCAGCAGGGAGGCCTCATCGGTCCAGGTCTCCGGGCCGTCGGGAGGATACTCGGCATACGCTCGCTCGAGCAGGCTGCGCCGCAGACCCTGCGGGGTCTGGGCGGCAACGACCTCGGTTCGGTCGACTGTGGCGCCGATCCGATCGCCGTCGAGCCGCTTGAGCGTCTCCGTGACGCGGACAACCGGAATGGCGGCCCCGTGTCTTGCAGCTGCCTCAGCCACGGCCCGAACCAGGTCCGAGCTGGCCAGTGGCCGAGCCGCGTCATGGACGAGGATCACCGGGTCCTGCCGGCGTCCGAGCACCCGGGCCGCGGGATGCGCGGCATGGCCGGCCGCCCTGTGGCCGGTCGCCGCGTGGCGCGTTTCCACTTTGGCCTCGGATTCTGGTTCGGCAAGAGCGGCAACTCCGGCCGCCACCGACTCCTGCCTCCTCCCGCCGCCGGCCACGACGGCCACGACCGCGTCCGGCAGCCAGAGCTCAGCGGCGATCTCGGAGATTCGGTCCGACGGCGCGGCAATGGCGATTCGCCGAACCCCCGCCGCTGCCAGCGCCTCGACCGACCAGCGCAGCACGGACCTGCCGCCGAGCTCCGCGGCCAGCTTGTCCTGGCCGCCCATCCTCCGGCTGGATCCGGCGGCCACGACGACCGCGTCGACCGGGTCGCTCGAGGCCTCGCCCGTCGGCTCCATCCCGGCGCTCACTCCGGGTGAGCCTGGGCAAACACCATCCTGCCCATCACGGTCTGAAGGACCCGAGTCACCAGGACGTCCACCTCGTGGCCGACGAGACGCGAACCGCCTTCGACGACGACCATCGTGCCGTCGTCCAGGTAGCCCACGCCTTGGCCCGCCTCCTTACCGTCGGTGATGACCTTGATTCGGAGCGGGTCCCCAGGCAGCAAGGCCGGCTTGAGGGCATTGGCGAGCGAGTTGATGTTGAGCACTCTGATCGACTGCAGGTCGGCCACGCGGTTCAAGTTGAAGTCGTTGGTGAGAATGGCGGCGCCGCGGGCCCTGGCCAGGGCGACCAGCTTGCCGTCGACATCGGCCACCTCGGCAGGATCTTCATCGATGATCTCGACCGGCGTCGGACCGCCCTTCTGGAGTCGGGTGAGAATCTCCAGGCCGCGCCGGCCTCGGCCGCGCCGTTGCGCGTCCGAACTGTCGGCAATCCGCTGCAGCTCGTCGAGGACGAAATGCGGGATGATCAGGCGGTGGTACAGGAAGCCCGATTCGACGATATCCGCAATGCGGCCGTCGATGATTGCGCTCGTATCGACCACGACCTGGGTCTCGCCTCCGTGGGTGTTCGGAGCCTGCCCCTCGCTTCGCCGGACGAACCCGGCGGCCTCGGCGGCAGCGACCAGGTCCTCGCGCTTGGCGACCGTCAGGCCGACCATCCCGAAGCCGAAACAGATCGAGACGCCGATGGGCAGGTACTGGCCGAAGGGCGCAGGCAGATCTGAGAGCGGGAGACCCAGAAGCAGCCCGATCAACAGGCCGATCACCAGGCCCGCGACGGAAGCAACGAACTCCGCGGTGGACATCTCCTGAACGGCGCGGACCAGCCGTCCGGCGGGGATCACGGTCAGATACGGGAGCAGCAGGAACCCGACCGAAACCCAGGCAACGACCCAGATTGGAATCAGAAGGGCCGGAGACCCTGTCCTTTCGAATGGGGCCTCCTCGGCCAGGACGAACCCCAACCCGACCAGGGCGCCAAAGGCGCCCCCAAGCAGCCGAATGATCCGGATCATGATTACACGCCTTGCGACGAAGCGGATGGATGAATGCGGATGGATATCGCTTTCGTCCCAGTCAGCCTAGCATCGCCACCCATACCTCGCCAGACCCCGGCCGTGGTTTCGGCGTGTCGGCCCGCCGCCGTCGCTAACGGCGACCGAGCGGACCCGGACCGGCGGAGGGCGCGGGAGTGCCGATGAGGTCTGCGGACGGGGCATCGGCAGAGTCTTCGGGGCTGTTCCGGTTTCCGGCGAGCGACGGTCCCGCCCCCACAGCGCGACCGATGGCTTCTCGCAGGTTCGCCACCGCGACTACCTCGATGCCGGTCACGCTCGGCGGATCGCTCCGACGCGACCCTGGTACGACGGCGATCCGGAAGCCGAGGCGCGCCGCTTCGCGCAGCCGCCGCTCCAGGCCGGGCACGGGTCGCAGCTCGCCCAGCAGCCCGACCTCGCCCACTGCCACCAGTTCCCGCGGAACCGGCCTGTCGCGGAGTGAAGACGCCAGGGCCAGACACAGCGGCAGGTCCAAGCCCGGATCGGCCAGTTCCAGGCCGCCCGCCAGGTTGGCATAGACATCGTGGCTGCCCAGACCGACTCCCGCTCGTCGGCCGAGCACGGCCACGAGCAACGCCAATCGGTTCGTGTCGATGCCGGACGCGGTGCGCCGTGGACTGCCGTATCCACCCGGCGCTACCAGCGCCTGAACCTCCACGAGCAAGGGACGCGTGCCCTCAAGCGTGGCGCCGGCGACGCTGCCGGGCGCATGCTCGTCGGCAGTGGCGAGAAAGGCCCGGCCCGGATCGGAGACCTCCACCAGCCCTCGCTCGGCCATCTCGAAGACGCCTACTTCCTCGGTCGAGCCGAACCGGTTCTTCGTGGCCCGCAGCAGCCGCAGCGTAGCCGTCCGCTCGCCCTCGAGGTACAGGACCGCGTCGACGAGATGCTCGAGTGTCTTGGGCCCGGCCAGCGAGCCGTCCTTCGTGACGTGGCCCACGAGGATCACGGCGACGCCGTCCTGCTTTGCCATCTCCATGAGTCGCATGGCGCACTCGCGGACCTGGCCCACACTGCCCGCGGGTCCCTCGAGCTCGTCCGTGGTGACGGTCTGTATCGAGTCGACGATCAGCACAACGGGCCGTGCCTCGCGTGTCAGTTCCACGATCCGCCCGACGTCGTTCTCCGCCACAACCGAGATACGATCCGCGACGGCGCCCTCCAGCAGGTCGAGGCGGCCCGCGCGCAGGCGCACCTGCCCGGCCGACTCCTCACCGGTCGCGTAAAGGACCTCGCCGCCCGAGTCCCCGGAGCCCAGCGCCAGCCCGGCCGCGGCCTGCAGCAGCAGGGTGGACTTGCCGATGCCAGGCTCGCCGCCGAGCAGCACCGCCGACCCTGGAACCAGGCCGCCGCCCAGGACACGGTCCATCTCTCCGACGCCGGTCGGAATCCGGATCGGCTCGGCCTCGCGCAAGCCGCTAAGCGACTGGGGCGTCACCGCTCGAGCGGCCGGACCGGCCCCAGGACCGGTTCGCCGCCGCACGTCCCCAACTCGTACGACGGTCTCGACCAGGGTATTCCAGGCGCCGCACGTGCGGCACTGGCCCTCCCAGCGGAGATGGGCAGCGCCGCACGTCTGGCAGATGTAGCGACTCTGCTGGCGGGCCACCCCTCGGCCTCGGCTCAGCGAGCGACTTCGACGGGCTGCTTCTCCTCGGCCGGGCCTATCTCCAGACCGGCCTCGGAGCCCTTGTCCACGACGATGTTCGTGCCGTGGGCGTACGTACCGAGCAGCAGCTGCTCGGCCAGGACGTCCTCCACCATGTTCTGGATGACGCGACGCAGCGGCCGCGCACCGTAGGCGACGTCGTAGCCGATCTTGATGATGTGGTCCTTGGCAGCCTGCGTAACCTCGAGGCTCATGCCCTGGGCCCGCAGTTGCTCGCGTACGCGGGCCAGCATCAGATCGACGATCAGCCGGATCTCGTCGACCGTGAGCGACCGGAAGACCACGGTCGCGTCGATGCGGTTCAGGAACTCCGGCCGGAAGGTTTGCTTGAGCTCCTTGTCGACCTTCTCGCGCATTAGATCGTGCGAGGCCGTGGCGCGCGCTTCGTCGGTGTCGCCCTGGACGCGGAACCCGAGCGACGAGTTGGTCTGGAGCTGCCGGGCGCCCAGGTTGCTGGTCATGATGATGATGCAGTTGCGGAAGTCGACCCGCCGCCCCTTGGCGTCCGAGAGGTGCCCGTCTTCGAGGATCTGCAACAGCATGTTGAAGACCTCGGGGTGGGCCTTCTCGATCTCGTCGAGCAGGATGACGGCATAGCTCTTGCGGCGGACCGCCTCGGTGAGCTGGCCGCCCTCGTCGAAGCCGACGTAGCCGGGAGGCGCGCCGACCAGTCGGCTGACGTTGTGGCGCTCCATGAACTCGCTCATGTCGATCTTGATGAGCGCGTCCTCGCTGCCGAACATGAACTCGGCCAGCGCCTTGGCCAGTTCGGTCTTGCCGACGCCGGTGGGGCCGAGGAAGATGAACGAGCCGATCGGCCGCTTGGGATCCTTCAGGCCAGCACGGGCGCGTCGAACCGCCTTCGACACGATCTCGATCGCTTCCTGCTGGCCGATGACCCGCTTGTGGAGATCGTCCTCCATGTGCAGGAGCCGCTCCGACTCCTCCTCGGCGATTCGCGTGACGGGGATGCCCGTCCACATCGCCACGACCTGGGCGATCTCTTCTTCATCGACCTTGGGCTGCTCGTTCGAGATCGATGACTGCCATTCCGCGCGCAGGTCGTCGACCTTCTGGCGGGCCGCGGCTTCGGTCTCGCGGAGCGTCGCCGCCTCCTCGTACTCCTGCGAGTTGATGGCGCTGTCCTTCTCGCGCGTGACCCGGTCGAGATCCTTCTGCGCCTCACGCAGGGAGGGCGGCGCGGAGGCGTAGCGCAGCCGCACCCGGCTGGCCGCCTCATCGATGAGATCGATCGCCTTGTCGGGCAAGTGTCTGTCGGTGATGTAGCGGATCGAGAGGTCCACCGCGGCCTTGACCGCCTCATCGGTGATCTGGACCTTGTGGTGCTGCTCATAGCGCTCGCGGATGCCCATCAGGATGGCGATGGTTTGCTCGAGCGTGGGCTCCTCGACCATGACGGGCTGGAAGCGCCGCTCGAGGGCTGCGTCCCGCTCGATGTACTTGCGGTAGTCGTCGAGGGTCGTGGCTCCGATGCACTGGAGCTCGCCACGGGCGAGCGGCGGCTTGAGGATGTTGGCCGCGTCGATCGCGCCCTCCGCGGCGCCGGCGCCGACGAGCGTGTGCAACTCGTCGATGAACAGGATCGCGTCGTTGGTGCTCCGCAGCTCTTCGATGATCTTCTTGAGTCGCTCCTCGAACTCGCCGCGGTACTTTGTGCCGGCGACGAGGGAACCGATATCCAACGTCAGGACACGCTTGTTGAGGAGGGTCTCCGGTACGTCGCCGTTGACGATGCGGTGGGCCAGCCCTTCGGCGATGGCCGTCTTGCCCACGCCGGGCTCGCCGATGAGGGCCGGATTGTTCTTCGTTCGGCGCGACAGGATCTGGATGACCCGCTCGATTTCCTTCTCTCGACCGATGACCGGATCGAGCTTACCCAGACGGGCGGCCTCGGTCAGGTTGATGCCGAGCTGGTCGACCGTGGGGGTCTTGCTGGCTCGCTTGGTTTCCTGGGTCGGGCCGGCCGAGGACGACTGCGACAGAACCCGAATGACCTCGTGGCGGACCTTGTCCAGGCTCACGCCGAGCGACTCGAGAACCCCGGCGGCGATGCCCTCACCCTCACGGACCAGGCCGAGCAGCAGGTGCTCCGTGCCGATGTAGTTGTGGCCGAGACGGCGGGCCTCGTCTATGGCCAGCTCGATGACGCGCTTGGCGCGCGGCGTAAGCCCGACCTCGCCGACGACCGGACGGTCCCCCCGCCCGATGATGAACTCGACCGCCGTCCGGACCTTGGGCAGCTCGACGTTCATGTTCTCCAGCACGCGCGCAGCCACGCCTTCGCCCTCCCGGACGAGGCCGAGGAGCAGGTGCTCCGTGCCGATGTAGTTGTGGTTGAACCGCTGGGCTTCGTCCTGCGCAAGAGTCAGGACTTTGCGGGCGCGATCCGTGAACTTGTCGAACCGATCCATGGAACTGAAAGCCTGTTCTCCCTGGCCGAGATTGGTGACCTCAGGGGCATGCTAGCACGCGTCGGTTGCCGTGTAACTCGCCCCTACCGGGGAAGTCTTGTCGGCCCGACGCGCGGTCCGCGCATCGGGCCGCAGTCGATTTGGTATTCGGACTGCCCCAACGGAGCGGCGCTTGAGTCCTGCGTTGGCCAGACGGGCCGTGTCGTCGGTCCAGGGCCGTGACGTCCGTGGCGAGTGAGCCTGGAGAGTGGAAGACCCGCCGGCAAGCCGGCGGGTCTTCCGTTGCGTCGGTATGGGTTATAGGCGACGAGCACGACCGCGGATGACCCGGATCGTCCGGCGCGCCAGGTTCGACTATTCGGCAGGCGCCTCGGGCTCGGATGCCGCCTCGGTCGGAGTCTGTGCCGGAGACTCAGCTTCGGCAACCGGCTCCGCTGCCGGCTCAGCTTCGGCAACCGGCTCCGCTGCCGGCTCAGCTTCGGCAACCGGCTCCGCTGCCGGCTCAGCTTCGGCAACCGGCTCCGCTGCCGGCTCAGCTTCGGCCAGAGTCTCGGGTGCCGCCTCAGCTTTGGCCGCCTTTGTCGCTCGGACTCGGGCCGGCTTGGCCGGCGCGGGTACGGCCGGGGCTTCAGCTTCGGCAACGGCCTCAGTCTCCGCGGCCGGCTCAACCTCGCCCGCGGCCTTCGCCTCCGACTCGGCCACCTGGGCACGAATCTGTGCGAACGCCGAGGCTAGCGTGTTGTCGATCCCGCCCTCGGGCTCCTGGACGGCGTCGGCCATCGAATAGCCGCGTTCGGGGCGGGGACGCCGTTCGGGGCGGGGCAGCGCCGAAGGGGCCTGCACGGGCGCCTCCGGAGCGGCCGGCCGGGCCGGCGGCTCCTCTGCCTGCTTCAGGCTCAAGCCAAGGCGATGCCGCTCGGAGTCGAGGGAGATGATCTTCAGCTTGAGAGTCTGACCCTCGTGGACGACGTCGCCGGGATGAGCCACACGCTGATGAGACAACTCGCTGATGTGGATCAGACCCTCGAGTCCGTCACGAACGCGGACGAAGGCGCCGAAGTTGACGAGCTTCGTGACAGTCCCGTCGATAACGTCGCCGACCTTGAAGTCGGCCACGGTCGAATGCCACGGATCCGGCTGGAGCTTGCGGATTGAGAGGCTGATCCGGCCACGCTCGTGGTTGATGTCTATGACCTCGGCCTCGACCTGGTCGCCGACCTTGTAGCCGGCCTCCGGGTTGTTGACCTTGTTCCACGAGAGCTCGCTCTTGTGGACGAGGCCGTCGATCCCGCCGAGATCGATGAAGACTCCGAACGGGGCAATCGAGCGGACGGTGCCGCTGACTCGCTGGCCAACCTGCAGGCTGCTGAACAGCTCGTCTCGCTTCTCGCGGCGCTCTTCGTATAGGGCCACCTTCTCCGACAGGATCAGTCGGTTGGCCTTGCGATTGACCTCGAGGATCTTCAGGCGGAGCTTTCGGCCGACGTACGGCTGGAGCTTCTCGGCGATTTCCTGGGCGGCGTCGCGCGGCTGGTCGTTCTGCGGCCGGCGGGGGAAGTCGACGATCTGGCTGATCGGGACGAACCCGCGAATACCGCAGTCGACGATGAGGCCACCCTTGTTGTGGTCGATGACCGGGGCGTCGATGATGACCCCCGTCTCGAACTGCTCCTGCATCGACCGCCACTTGCGCTCGAGACCGGCGCGGCGCAGAGACAGAACTACGTGACCTTCCTGCGATTCCGGCTGCAGCACGTACACGAGGACGACGTCCCCGACGCCGAGCTGCGGCGAAGACTCGGCATGTCGACCGTAGAGCTCGCGGTTCGAAACCACACCTTCGCTCTTCGCGCCGATGTCGACGAGAATCTCGTCTCGGTCGATACGAACGACGGTGCCTTCAACGACGTCGCCGTGCTTGAAGCTCTTGATGTCGGCGTCCTGCTCGGCCAGCAGCTCCTCCATGGTGGAGGGCTCGGGCCGCAGGACAACCGGCTCCTCCGGGGCCTCTTCCGGCTCCTCGGCGGCGGGCGCGTCTGCTACCTCGGCTTCGCTCACCGCTGCAGGTTCGGGGGCGGCCGGGGCGGGCGGCTCGCTGGTCTCGATCATCTGCACGTGGTCTTGGTCACGGTCGTCGGGCTCGATCGTTGCTGTGGCAGTGGTCGCGGCGGGCTCGTCGGGCTCGATCGTTGCTGTGGCAGTGGTCGCGGCGGGCTCGTCGGGCTCGTCGGGCTCGTCGGGCTCGATCGTCGAGGTGGCTGTAGTCGCGGCGGGCTCGTCGGCGAAGGTCTCGCCGGCGGCTTGCTCGGGCGCCCGATCAGCGACAGAGGCTGCTGCCTCGGTCTCAGGCGTGGTCCCGCCCATTTGCTCTTCGGTCAAGATCTGTCTCCTATGGTTGATAGTCGCCCAGGAAAGCAAAACGGCTCGAGCCGCGCTCAAGCCGTCAGTCGAACAGCAGTCCGGGGGCTTCGTGCGCTCGGTCCACTCCTTCGATCAGGCTATGGGTCGGCTCTTTACCTCTCGTGCCCTAGGGCCGCGTGAATCTAGCACACGAATTCAAGGGGCAACAATCGTTTGCGGACCCGGACTTGAGCGGCCACCGCCCTCGGTTCTTCCGCTTCGTACAATCCCGACGTGCCAGAGCTACCGGATCTGTCTATCCTCTCCGACGCGTTTCACACCGCTCTGACCGGCCGCCCGGTGATTGCGGCCGGGGCGCCGGGGCCGCTGACAGTACGGGGCACGCCGGCCGAGCTGGACGCTCTCGTCGGCCAACGCCTGCTGCGGTTCCGCAGGCGCGGCAAGTTCCTGTGGCTCGACTTCGAACGCGACCGAGTCGTGATCAACGCAATGCTCACAGGTCGACTCCAGCTCGCCGCCGATCCAGGCGTCAAGAAGCCCCCGAAGACATTCTTCGTCCTGAGATTCGGGGCCCGCGGCGGGGTACCGGCAGACGCGCAGGCATGGACGGCGGGTGCGGCGTGGATACCCGCTGACGACGCAACACCGGAGTTGCGCTATCGCGACCCAACCCAGATGGGCAAGGTGTATCTGCTGCCTCATGGAATCGAGCGCTCTGTGCCGGGCGCCGGGATCGGCGAACTGGGTCCGGACGCGGACGACGCCGACCTGACCCTGGACGTGTGGCGAGCGCGTATCCGCCGCCATCCCGGGGAATTGAAGAACCTGCTGCGAAACCAGGAGTTCGTCGCCGGCATAGGCAACGCCTACTCCGACGAGATTCTCCATGCCGCAAGGCTCCTGCCGTTCCGCAAGCGCGGCACGCTCGCGCCCGACGAGGTGGATGAGCTGTACGCGGCCGCGCGGACCGTCCTCGCCGACGCGGTCGCGGTTCTACGCGATCGAGTCCCACCCACGTTCGAGACCGAAGTGCGTGACTTTCTGGCCGTCCACAACCGTGGGGGCGAGGCCTGCCTGAGGTGTGGCCACCGCATCACTCAGACCGAATCGGGGGGCTTTGCGACGAGCTACTGCCGCAAATGCCAGCGCTGAGGCGAGAGCGCACGGTGCCGGGTCCGGCACGATCGGACTGACCGCCTCGCTCGACTCGCGCGTCTGGCTCGCACGGTTGCCCAGCGGCGTTAACGCAAAAATCCTGGCGACGACCTATTTTCCCGAAAGGCTGCCCTCTCAGTATCTTCGGCGCTGGAGAGCTTAACTACCGTGTTCGGGATGGGAACGGGTGTGGCCTCTCCGCTAG